>JGI10211J34971_10002834_pt1 | contig 13986 bp, 17 predicted proteins | sample Etolagsediment_FD_34971 | JGI IMG/M metagenome (IMG submission 34971) | reverse complement strand
GAGCCGGTCGGGATACGTTCGACGGCCATGCCATGGTTGTCGCCCAGGCGCATGATGGCGCCCTTGCCGAACGCTTTCTCGATGGCGGTGATGGCACTTTGCAGGGCTTTGGCGCGACTTTCCTGCTTGCCGGCCGTGTCCTGCGGTGTGCGAGTGCGTGATGCGTTGCTCATGTTATGTTCTCCTCTGGTCGGAAATCGAATGCGTTATTATAATAATACTGTATGCATAACCAGTATAATATAAAACCGGCGAGGAAAGACAAGGGATGATGGCGAGGTCAACCGCGCGACGGGCACAAGCCCCTCATTTTGAGGTGAATATTTTTACCGATGATGCGCACAGGTTATCCCCCAAATTTGTGGATTACGTCCTGATTGTGAGTGGCGCGGCACCGGGGGCGGATATGGGACCGTCCTGGGCAAAAGCGGTATTCAGCGCCGCTTTTACGACGTAGAATCCGTTATGCTGTGACGGTACCGGCACGACGCCGGACTTCCACTCTTTCGCGTCCAGCAGATAATTGTCCCAGCCCTGGTCTTTCAGGGTTTCAGAGGCGTAGGTGAGCCGGAACAGGACGGACTGAGCGGCCAGCTTGCCGCTGCAGGAGCGAAAGAGGTAGTCAAGATGCTGGCGCAGATCGCGCTGACGGATATGTTTCTGCCGCAGGGTCAGGGCGGACATGCTGCGGTGGCCCATAATCTCTTCGTCGGGAATGACCGTCACATCAACCAGCGGAAAATCGCCGGTGTACAGTTTCCCGGCCAGCGTCGGATCATCAAACTCCTGCAGCCAGTTGGTCGGGTACGGGTATGGGCTGCATTTGCCGGTATAGAAAGTACCGGGATGACCAGTGGCAGCGATTTATGGCCGGCAGATGGATGTCCATGAAGTCGCGGGCTATCTCCAGGTTGCGTCAGAAATTGCCGGAAAGTGGCATCATGGGGCGAAGGATTTTTTTTCATGGGGCGGTTGCCGCACATTCGGTCAGCAGCTCACTATTTAGCACTAATATATGGTTCGATACTTTTGGTACTAACAATTCAATCGGTTGGCCATTAAGGTTATAACTGATATGCGCGCCTGCTACGCCAATCTTCTAAAAGCCCCTCTCTTACTTTACCTGCCTGCAATTTTTACTTAAGTCAATAGATCTCGATTTATGGAATATATGATGCGGCATTTTTGCGTAACGCCACCTTATTTCTGAAACCTTAAGCTCTGACCATAACCTCCGTAGAATATTTAAAAATAAAACCTTTTAAATTAATGTTAATTTTACGTTAATTTTTTGCTTTCGTTGCGTTGTATGATGCGTAAAAAACTACCAAGTCCATAATGTATTAACTATGCTGTAGGTGTGGTTAATGCTTGGTTGCTCCTAACTAATTGTTTTTATTTGAATGGAGGTTTTTGTGATGAAGAAAAACAAAACTGATTTTACTTCTAACGGAAGTAATGATAAGACAATCTCTACAGTTGAACCACACTATGAAGATACTGCACCCGTCGAGAAGGTAATTAAACCCCTTGCGAGTATAAGTCCCCCGGGAGCGGAACCCATGATGCCGGGTTCTGATAAGACACCTAAGAATAGAAACGAGAAGCTCAAACAGTTAGATAAATTTCGGTCTGATCCTCAGGGAGAGTCGCTGCGCACGAATCAGGGCGTGAAGATTTCCGATAATCAGAATTCACTAAAGTCAGGAACTCGCGGCTCAACCTTGCTTGAAGACTTTATTCTGCGAGAAAAGATCACACATTTTGATCATGAGCGCATTCCCGAAAGGGTAGTCCACGCACGAGGTGCGGGTGCACATGGTTATTTTCAGGTCTATGAATCGCTAGCCTCCTATACCACTGCCGAATTCCTTCAGGATCCCAGTGTTAAAACACCTGTCTTTGTGCGTTTTTCTACCGTCCAGGGCTCCCGAGGCTCTGCTGATACGGTAAGAGATATTCGAGGCTGGGCAACAAAATTCTATACTAAAGAAGGCAATTTTGATCTCGTAGGTAATAATACGCCCGTATTTTTCATTCAGGATGCGATTAAGTTCCCGGACTTTGTCCATGCGGTGAAGCCAGAGCCTCATAATGAAATACCCCAGGGTCAAAGCGCGCATGATACTTTTTGGGATTATATCTCACTGCAGCCAGAGACACTGCATAACGTTATGTGGGCAATGTCAGATCGCGGCATTCCCCGTAGCTACCGTATGATGGAGGGATTCGGCATCCATACCTATAAAATGATCAATGCTGAAGGCCAGTGCCACTTTATACGTTTCCATTGGAAGCCTGTATATGGCGTCTCCTCTCTAATATGGGATGAAGCTCAATTGCTGACAGGCCGCGATCCAGATTTTCATCGCCGTGAGTTGTGGGAGTCCATTGAAGCGGGTGACTATCCTGAATATGAACTCGGGTTGCAGATAATTCCAGAGGAAGATGAACATAAATTCGATTTTGATATACTTGATCCAACTAAGTTGATCCCAGAGTCTTTGGTTCCCGTTCATCTCGTTGGAAAAATGGTATTGAATCGCAATCCAGATAATTACTTTAGTGAAACCGAACAGGTAGCATTCTGTCCTGGTAACATCGTTCCAGGTATAGACTTCTCTGATGACCCACTACTTCAGGGGCGCCTCTTCTCTTACATTGATACCCAAATCAGCCGATTGGGAGGAGTAAATTTCCACGAACTTCCTATTAATAAACCAATTTGTCCTTTCCACAACCATCAGCGTGATGGGATGCATCGTATGAGCATTTCTGGAACAGCCAATTACGAGCCTAACTCTATAAATAACAATTGGCCAAGAGAAACCCCCCCGGCAAAGGGCGGGTTTGCAACCTACCCGCAACCAATAAATGGTGAAAAGACCCGCAGAAGGAGTAGCACTTTTGTTGACTTCTATTCTCAGCCACGTCTATTTTGGCTGAGCCAAACCAAAGTGGAACAAAATCATATTGTCGGAGGGTTCAGTTTCGAATTGGGTAAGGTTGTGCGCCCTTGGATACGTGAACGTGTGGTTGATCAACTTACTTATATTGATCACCAGTTGGCCCAATCTGTCGCTGATAATCTTGGCATAAGATTGAGCCAAGAACAACTGAAGCATCCATTACCTGGCCCCGTCAACGGGATATCTAAAGATCGTTCATTAAGTATGTACGATGGGCATCATCAGATACTCAAATCACGCCAAGTGGCTATTCTTGCTGCCGATGGTGTTTGTGGGGAATCTATTGATAATATTATGAAAACCCTTAAAAAACATGGTATTCATGGAAAGGTTTTTGCTCCGCACTTAGGTAGAATAACTTCTCTGCAAGGTAATGAAATAGAGGTCGACGGTACCATAGAAGGCAATCCATCTGTGATGGTGGATGCCGTTATCATACCGGAAGGAGAAGGCAGCATTGACTCCTTGATGAAAAACGGCAACGCCAAACATTACGTGATCCAAGCATTTAAACATCTGAAAGCGATAGGGCTGCAAGGTAAAGCGTTTAAGCTATATGATGCATTGCCGTTGCCCAAACCAGATGAAGGTATTATCGTGGGGGATAAGGCTGCGGATTTGGCTGAGGCATTTTGTAATGCTATGAAAGGACATCGTATTTGGTCCAGAGAAAGCGTAGCACAGGAAATTGCTGGCTAAAGTAGTACTAACTTGGGCTCTCATTTAAGGGAGCCCTACCAATGAGGATCAACAGGATTGTCGTTATGGAATACTATGGTTATACACTTGTTAAGTTTATAATAGGTTTTGTTATTGTAATTACTCATCTAAATCTATCGGGTAAAACTCAGCTTTCCCAGATGACCCCCGTAGACTTCATCGGCAATTTCGTGCTGGGTGGAATTATTGGTGGTGTGATCTATAGCGATTCAATACCTATGCATCAATATGTACTGGTACTCTTTATCGGCGTATTTCTTATCTCGTTATTGAATGCATTAAGTAAGCGCATACACTTTTTTCGCACTGTTACTATAGGTCAGCCAATACCGATCATCAAAGAGGGTCGCTTTCTTATTGATGCCATTTCGAGTAAAAGAAATAAAATTGATATATTGAATGTCTCCTCTCAACTTCATGCGCAAGGGATCCCATCCTTCCAGGAAGTCACTTATGCGCAGATAGAGCCAAATGGTCAAATAACGGTTGTATGCGATGACGCCAAGATGCCTTCAGTTATCGTAATGAAAGATGGTAAGGCCAGGATTGCTGAACTCAGTTCGATAGAGAAAGATGAAGCATGGCTTGCCTGTAAATTAAAGGACGCTGGTATAGATCCTCACGCGGTTTTTCTTGCGGAATTTTGGAATGGAAAATTAAGTTTTATATTAAATAACGGCGAGGTTAAATTCTCTCTTTAAGTACTATTCATTGTTATAGCATTTGAAGTAATAATTTTCCTCCGTAGATTTGGCATAACTGATTATTATTGCTATGTTTGTTATGGCTCGATTGAGACTGTGGCATCTCTTTCAGCAAACTTAACACAATGTTAACAACATGAAAAGGATCGTAAATGAAAATGGAAAATGGGATGGTTGTTGAAAAAAAAATATCATGGGGTAGCGTAATAGGCGGTGTGATCACTGTATTGGCCGTGTCATTACTGTTGTCAACGCTGGGTACAAGTCTTGGGCTTTCCATTGTTGACCCGGCTTCGGACGATCCGGTAAATGGAGCGGGAACCACCGTTGCAGTCTGGTCTGCAATCTCGATTATTGTCAGTCTTGCCATCGGCGCTTTCGTCGCCGGTCGTCTGGCAGCAAATGATGGTCTCATTCATGGCTTCCTGGTGTGGGCTACAGCGCTCATTGTTGCTGCAGTTCTGGGAACCTTGTTGGTTGGCTCAGCCGTTAAGATGACTGGTAATGCGCTCGGCGCCATAGCTTCTACCTCAGGTAGCCTGCTTTCAGGTGCAGGCTCTGCGCTTGGAAACGGTGCTTCCGGAGTGGCAAATGTGGGAAAAAATCTCTTTGACCAGCTGGACATCGACACAAAACTTGAGCCGGAAAACCTAAAATCGGATGTGGTAGCAGCATTGAAAAAGAGCGATATACCTTCGTTGCAGCCAGAATTTATGCAGCAGCAGCTTGATGGTGCTAAAGCGGATTTGAGTGATGCGATTAAGGCTTTCTTCAACCAGCCTGATAGCAATGACGCTATCATGCAGAAACTGATTAGTAAGCTGAAAAAGCGTGCGGATGCAATTACTCAGGATGTCAACCAGGACTCATTGAAAAAAGCGCTGAGTGAAAACACCGACATGACTCCTGCAGAGGTTGATAAAACAGTCACTAACTTGATCGATACTAAAGAAAAAACAGCTCAAATCGTTAAGCAACGTCTCGATGAAGCTGAAGCGAAAATTAATGAGGCGAAGCAAAAGTATGCCGAGCTTAAACAGGAAGCCCGTGAGCAGGCTGCTGCAGCTGCAGATGCATTGGCGCGTGCGGCTCTGTGGTCATTCTTTGCCTTGCTTCTTGGTGCAATCATCAGTGCGTTGGCCGGATTGTGGGGCGTAAAGACGAATGCCCGTCATATTCGAAGCTGAGGCTGGTTTAGCGTTACCAAGAGACCTAATCAGATTGAGTGCAATTTTAGCTATGTTCATGCAGTTAAGGAGAGACTTATGAGAAAATCGCTAATGTACGCTGCGACCGTCATTTTTTCCATCATGGCCCTATCGGGATGCACACGTTCAAGTTATGCCATCTATACACATGACGGCCGTACTATAGTCAGTAAAGTTAAACCGGCCCAAACCAGCGCAGGCTTGGTAGGCTACACCGATGCTAATGGCGTCAAACAGCAAATTAACCAGTCTGAAGTGAAAGAAATTTCAGAGATCCCATAATGAAGTCAAGAGGATAGAAGTAAAATAAATTAGTTAAGTAACAGTGTTATTTTTTAATGAAGACCCTTGTAACAAGGGTCTTCATTAATCAACAGAATTGATTGGTATCTATAGTTATTTAAATGTTACACCCACCACCCAACCATTAAGATGCAGTCTAAGAAACTACTTTTTATAGAGGGATTCTCATATAAAAAGATGTAACTAACTTTAATGGAATAGGTTTGGAGCGTGCTTTGTTCTTTTAATCAATTAAGGAAAGCCTGGTGAGTAAATACAGCCTGGCAATTTTACGATTTACGCTGATGTTTATTTTTACGTTAGTTCTTGTAGGTTGTCCTGAAACCCCTAATAAATCTTTGCGGGAGCAGGTAAGGGATGCTGAAAAGGCTTCTGGATATAGCTCAGATCCTGCTGTAATTGAAAAATGATGAGGTTAATATGGTTCGTGCAAACTCTGGAAAGTCGATCTCATCCTAAACGTCAATACGCCCCGGATGAGACGACTACTCCCAATATCAAATTGGCACGACCCATCCACCCCCAATAAGGAAATCATGCCATGGATAAACAGGAATACCGGCTGTACCTGGCCATGTTGAAGGCGCGCGGCGAACTGGCGCGCAAGGCAATGGCCGACAACGCCCGGCGGCGCAACATGCTCAAAGCGCATCGTCAACGACGCTCTGACGACATCAGGTCATTGTTGGCCTGGAAAGACAGGGATGTCTCAGTTGACGGGTTACTGGCCAGCGATGAGGAGTTGGAAACTCGTGAACGGGCGTTTGGCAAATAATGCGAAAGCGCAGGCAGCTGGCTGAAGGCGATAATAAGGGGGTTCTACATGGGAACCCCAGATTTTTCGAAGGCTGAAACAGACTAGGGGCGGTGGTTCAATCATGGAGCGCGAAAACCTAAACCAGCCTCTTGTCTTGTTATCTGAACAGGCGGATCCGTTGACGAATAAATTTCATTGCCCCCCATGCGGCCACAGCTCTGCGTGGCCATATGATCAGACGACGTGGTTTAGATTTGAGCGCATACAGGGCGGCTATCCCGATACCGGGAACGATAAAAGCCCGGCAACGGTATAATGCCTGCCAGCTGCGATCAACGGGTTCCGACAGTCTTAGCCAATCACTCTTTAACAGGCTCAATGTCTGTCGCTGTTGTGCTATTTGTTGCAACAGTTGTTGTTTACGGTTTTCCCTGAGTTCCCTGACATTCATGCTTCATCCCCCTTAAGAATGCTCAAATCCTTACTGAGTTGTCTGCGGGTCTCTGGCAATATACTGCTACGGGATATTATTTGTCTGATGAAAATGCTCGAAGCTAATGCGAGAACAATAAACACAGCGGAAGCCCCCCCCAGTACCATGAGGCGATGTTCCGGTGAGGCTAACAACAGAATAAACACCAGAAGGGATATAATACCAAACGCAGTGAAAAGAAGGGCCAGCCCCACCATTATCAGGAGATGGGTAATGCGGCTTTTCTCTTCTTCCAGCTCAACGGCTACAAGCTCCAGGCGGGTATGCAGCGTTCCGGTAAGGGCGGTAAATACGCGGCGAATAGTGTCTATCAGGCCACGGGAGGGGCCCCGCTGCGGATCATTCATTTTTCTCATAACGGCGTCCTTCTGTTTTGTCCGACAGGGCTTCTTTGCCACTGTGCTTCATCACTGACCGGCGAGCAATGGCTCTGCCGTGTTTTTTAAATCGCAGCCCAGAGAGGTTAACGCGAAGTTTAATCCGGTATCCCCGGACAGGCCGGGGAATCGAGTTAATGGCCTACTTTTTCGCTTACCGCGTCACCCGCCTGTTGAGCGGCTTCTTTTGTTTTATTCCAGCCTTTTTCTGTGGTTTCCTTGGTCCGGTTCCAGGCTTTCTGTGAGTTTTCCTTTACCTTATCTGTCGCGGTTGCTTCTCCGCCGTTTTTGAGCCGATTTTCAGCCTGAAGTTGTTTCTCCTCCAGCCGGTTTTTGGCCTTGTGAGTCGTTTCTTCAGCACGATTGGTGGCCTGCTCAGCCTTCTGCCCTGCTTTGTTTTTTAAATGTTCAGCATTGATAGATTCGGCCAGAGCGCCTGTTGATACCAATGTTGCAGAAAGGATAACCATATTTAATATATTCATTTTTAACTCCTTTAAATCATAGCAAAGCGCCTGCTATCAGAAAAAGCGGGCTGTGCGCCCGCGTTTATCTTATTTACGGCCAATGAGCAGACCAATCAGTAAGCCAATGCCCGCAGCGATGGAGATCGCCGCAAATGGATTGTTTTCCACATTATCACGTACGACTTCAGCAGCCTCCTGAGCTGCCTGACTCCCCTGTGCCGCGACTTTACGGGCCGCTCCTTTTACCTGGTGCCCGTAATCGTCGGTCAGTTCACCGTATTTTTCCTGCGCTTCGCCAGCAACTTCTTTTACTTTGTCTTCAGCTTTCCCAAACATGATGTTCTCCATAACGGTTATGACTCAGAATATTTAACCAGCTTTATTTCGCCAGCATAAACGTTATACAAAAAATGTGCCAAATACTCAAACACGCGCTATAGCAGCTTTTTTGATAGCTAAGCATGAACTGCTTGGTGCTTTTGACCATAATATAATCAAATTGACCACAATATCCTTAGTGTAAAACCTCTAGCCGAAAATGTTGGCGGTTTTGGCATAACCCTCGATAAGGAGAGATTCTATGGGTGCGCAGTATTATTGTCGTGGTAACACTTCGCCTTATGTTGCTTTGCCTGCTGATAAAACGGCTCTTCGCCTGGAGTCGCAGGGGCTGTGGCGGCGTGCCGCCACGCGCTGGCAGCAGGTACTGCTTCGTGAGGCAGACGACCACGTGATAGAAGCGGTGCTGCAGCGCCTGCGCTATTGCCTGGCGCGGGCGCCAGCACAGGTCCGCCGTGTCAGTGACGGCACCGCGCCGGCGGGCGCGACGCTCGTGGCGAGAAACGGCATGCCGAACGACCCGGATCTGTGGCGAATGGAATAATCAAACAGGAAGGGGTTCTACGCCGGAACCCAATTTGGGTGATGCGGCGACCGGAAGATCCCTACCGATCACAATGTCGAGGCCGAGCGGACCGGTCGGGATTGTTGCCCTTGTGCATTAGCACCTTTGCTGAACGCCTTCTCGGTGGCGGTAATGGAGCTTACAGTGCTTTAGCGCGGCTTGGCCACGTCCTGTGTTAGCGGGGTCGTGATACATTGCTCATTGGGCGTTCTCCTCTGGTCGGAAACGAAACGTGTTATTATAACCACACTGTATGTATAACCAGTTCAATATAAAACCGACGAGGAATGGTAAGGGACTATAGTGAGGTCAACCGCGAGGTGGGCACTAGTCCCACATTTTGAGGTGAATATTTTTACCGATGATGCGCACAGGTTATCCCCCCAAATTTGTGGATAACGTCCTGGTTGTGAGTGGCGCGGCGCCGTTGGCGGAATATGTGAACCGTGTCGGTCGTGGTGTTACGCCGGTTCGAGCGCGATGGTGTGGCAGGCTGACGTGCTGCCCTGCCGGCGCGTACACAGTCCGTACTCGGCCATCACATGCATAAACCGGTCGGCGTCACCGACCACCCGAAACGTCACGGCGTGCAGATGGCGACCGTCCTGGGCAAAAGCGGCATTCAACGCCGTTTTTTCGACGTAGAACCCGTTATGCTGTGACGGTGTCGGCACGATGCCGGACTTCCACTCTTTCGCGTCCAGCACATAATTGTCCCAGCCCTGGTCTTTCAAGGTTTCGGAGGCGTAGGTGAGTCGGAACAGGTCGGATTGAGCGGCCAGGTTGCCGCTGCAGGAACGCCAGAGATACTCAAGATGCTGGCGCAGTTTGCCCGCCGGGCCGTGCTTACGGCCGCGGTCGAGTAACCACTGGATATCAATCGCGACGCTCCTGGGGAAGCGTTTTTGCTTTTGAGCGGTGGCCAGCCAGCGGATCAGGAACAGGTTTTCGGCATAGGGCGTGCCGGCGATACCGTCCTGGCGCGCCAGCCCCAGCGCCGCGAGGGCGCAGAACGCCAGATGGCTGAGCGCTGAGGTGGTGTTTTCCGGGGAAATGGATGTTGTTTTATCTGTCAATGGCTGCCCTGCCCCTCAACGCAAAGGATTAGTGGCGAATTTGGGCCAGGTCGTCAGCGGTCAGCCCGGTCATTTTCATCACCGCGTCGCGATCGAGGCCATTGGCCAGCATGGTGCGGGCGATTTTCAGTGAGGCTTCACGCTCACCTTTTTCAATACCGCGCTGTTCACCCAACTGGATACCTTTCTGGATACCCTGTTCGATACCCTTCTGGATACCTTGCTCGATACCCTTCTCGATACCTTTTTGTTCAAGCTGTTGTGCGATGGTCATCAGTTCCTCCTCATGTTGCGGAACCCGCAGGGCTAGTTCGCGAACAAATTCCTCTGCATTCGCCGATTCACCGGCCTGGATAATATAGTGTATCAGCGAAATCACCTGTGGCGAAGAGAGATAGCCGGCCAGCAGAATGGCGGACAGCCTGTCGGTCAGTTCGGCCAGGTCGCGCTGGCGAATATGTTTCTGCAGCAGAGTCAGTGCAGCCATGCTGCGGTGGCCCATAATCTCTTCGTCGGGAATGACGGTCACATCAACCAGCGGAAAATCGCCGGTGTACAGTTTCCCGGCCAGCGTTGGATCATCAAACTCCTGCAGCCAGTTTGTCGAGTAAGGGTACGGGCTGCGTTTGCCGGTGTAGAACAGTACCGGAATGACCAGCGGCAGCTTTTTGTGGCCGGCGTCAAGGTGACGCTGCATGGCGGCGACCGCATAGCGAATGAGGCGAAACGCCATGTGCTTATCCGGGCTGGACTGGTGCTCGATAAGCACGTGCACGTAACCGTCAGCGCCGTCGTTGGTTTTCAGGCTGTAGAGCACGTCGCTGAAATACTGGCGCAGGTCATCTTCGACAAAGGAGCCGGACTCCAGTTTCAGCGTGCTGAGGTCACAGATGGCCCGCAGTTCGGCCGGCAAATGTATCTCCATGAAGTCGCGGGCTATTTCGGGTTGCGTCAGAAATTGCCGGAAAGTGGCATCATGGGGCGTTGGATTTTTTTTCATGGCGCTATCGTAACATGTTCGGTCGATGGCCCACTATGGCTGAGCGAAGGCTTCACCCGTTCTCCGGGGCACTGTTGCCAAAATCTGCTGGTGATAAACTCATCGTCACCTTTTGCTGACGGAGCAGCACATGACCCCATTCAAAGGCCGGCATTTTCAGCGTGACATTATCTTGTGGGCGGTACGCTGGTACTGCAAATATGGCACAGCTACCGTGAGCTGAAGGAGATGCTGGCAGAGCGCGGTGTCAACGTTGATCACTCCACTATTTACCGCTGGGTTCAGCGTTATGCACCTGAAATAGAGAAACGACTGCGCTGGTACTGGCGTAACTCTTCCGATCTGAACCCATGGCACATTGACTAAACGTACGTGAAGGTGAATGGCCGGTGGGCTTATCTGTATCGTGCCATCGACAACAGGGGGCGCACCGTCGATTTTTATCTCTCCCCACGTCGTAACAGCAAAGCGGCATATCGGTTCCTGGGGAAAATCTTCAACAACGTCAAAAAGTGGCAGATCCCGAGATTTATCAACACGGATAAGGCGCCCACCTATGGCCGTGCGCTTGTCTTGCTCAAACGCGAAGGTCGACACCCGCCTGACGTTGAACACCGGCAGATTAAGTACCGGAATAACGTCATTGAATGCGATCACGGCAAACTGAAAAGGATAATCGCCGCCACGCTTGAATTTAAATCCATGAAAACGGCTTACGCCACGATAAAGGGCATTGAAGTGATGCCGGCACTGCGCAAAGGCCAGGCTTCAGCATTTTATTATGGAGATCCCCTGGGCGAGATGCGCCTGGTGAGCAGAGTTTTTGAAATGTAGGGCTTTTCAAAAAACAACAGGCTACCTCATCGCGAACTTTGCAACAGTGCCACCTGATCGCACTTAATAAGTCAGACGTTGAAAGCGCTGCTTTGCTTGTTAGGCAAGGGTATGAAAATCAACATGATAGGTTGATTTTCATTCTGATTTTACCGATTATGTCGTCTAGCTACCGTTTATGTTAACCATCACATAGAGGAACGTTTAATGAGGTTACGACAATTCTTTTTAACTCTTTTTTGTAGCGTACCCATTTTGGCTAATGGAGACACTCTCATAGAGCTTGATGCTAAACAAACAGCCGCTATTCATGCTTTACAGACTAGAAGCGCGGCTGTTAGCGACTCAATAGCTAACAGTGTAGCTGTTGAACAAGAAAAAAACTACAAGAGGATAAAAATACAACTTAAAATAGATAAACTTCACAATGAAACTTGGAAACCGAATATAACAAAAGAAGAGCGGATTTCAATACAACAAGAGTTAGTACGTCTTCAAGTGCAACTTAACAAGTTGTAGCTGGGTTATTAGTAATAGTGCTGTATGAAATACTGTCCAGCGTAACCGAAGTACGGCGGTCAGTGGTAACGGAGTAGCCCCCCTAAAAGCAGTACCTCTAGAACTATTCATCAACACCATGGTATTTATGAACTTTGAAATCTTGGACATACCCGGGCATTTCATCACCTTCAGGGGGCTCATTCATATAGAAGTTAACCCCCAAAGGTGAGATAAATAACGGCAAAATTTTCATATTGAGAGAAGCGATTTTTTAGTATATTCAGCTCGGCATCACGACGGAATTCTTGAGCGTCCAACCAGTCGGTAATGGTGACGGCGCCCTGTCGATAACGTACTTCGTTCAACCGCTCCGATTTGCGCGCCAACGCCAGTGAGGCGCGCAACTGCGCCTCCTGCGCCAGCAGCTGCGTGCGCAGTGACAGCGCGTTGTTCACATCGCCCATCGCTTTGTACAGCGCCTGCTTGAAGGCCAGAACTTGCTGTTCATAGTCGTTGCGGGCGATCTTGATCTCCACGCCCATTTGCCGCCACTGCAGGAACGGCAGCGTCAGGCCGGCGCCGAGGCTGCCCGTCGGGTTGCGCAGGAATTCCAGTAGCGCGCTGCTGCTGGCGCCCAGTGAACCGGTCAGGCTGAACGCGGGATAGTATTGCAGACGTTTTTCATCGACGTTGGCCAGGGCGGCGCGCAACCGCAGCTCTTGAGCGCTGAGATCCGGGCGACGGCTCAGGACGCTGGCGGGAATGCCGGTGTTGATCTGCGGCATCGCCGTCGTCGGCAGGCGCGCGGGCGCGATGGTGGCCTGGCCTGATGGCGCGCCCAGCAGCACCGCCTGTTCGTTCAGCGCCTGTTGACGATCGTGTTGTAACGCCACCAGGCTGCGTTCCTGCGTCAGCAAGTTTTGTTCCGCATTCACTACGTCCAGCGCCGAGATGCTGCCGGCCTGATAACGGGCGTTGGCCAGCCGCAGCGTCGTTTTGGCATAGGCGATGCTCGCCTGGCTGACGCTGATTTGTTGATTGAGAAAACCGATGCGCCAGTAGTTGGTGGCGGCGTCGGCCAACAGCTTCAGGCGCGCCGCCTGCAGATCCTGCACGGAAGCCTGGCTGCTCCACTCGGCCGCGTCGCGCTGGCGCGCCAGCTTGCCCCACAGATCGACCTCATAGCTGGTGGTGAGCGACGCGTTGCTGGTTTTATTCCACGCGGAGGACTCGGACAGCGGGCGATTAATGCCGCTGCCTAATGAGGCGCTGACGCCGGGCGCGGTGCTGATGCCGACGCGTTCCGCCTCGAGCCGCGCGCGGTAAACGCGCAGCACGGCGGCGGCCAGATCGTTATTGCTCGCCATCACCTGTTGCAGCCAACGATCGAGCTCGGGATCGTGGAAATCGCGCCAGTCGAACGGCGTCGGCGCGGCGTTGTCGGCAGCGTATTGCCACCCCGCAGGATAGTTGACCTGCGGCGCCCGGTAGTCGCTTTTCAGGGCATTGCCGCAGCCGGCGGTGAGCAGGGCGGCGAGGCTTAACGCCAGGGGAGATAAAATTTTCATGGGTTACTCGCTGGCCAATGAAACGACCGGATCCATCCTTGCCGCTTTGCGGGCGGGGAGATAACCGAAGATCATGCCGATTAAGGTTGAACAGAAAAACGCCGT
>JGI10211J34971_10002833_pt1 | contig 13987 bp, 8 predicted proteins | sample Etolagsediment_FD_34971 | JGI IMG/M metagenome (IMG submission 34971) | reverse complement strand
GCAGAGGTGTGTTTTATGAAACCGGAGATTTTAAAGCGCTTTGGGAAAACTACATTAAGGGTTTTGTGGCTGGAGGAAAATCAGATAAATACATACCCGATCATGTGTATATGCCGTTTTACGATTGGAGTTACGGGTGCAGCCCAACTGCTGCTGCCATGCTTTTTGCCTGGTACGATTACCGCTCTGCAATCACCGATTATAAATACCCCTATTTTGTAAACTGGCACTACCAGCGTCATGACGATCCTGAAGGTGAGTGGGATTACAATGTATCGAACCTTCAAAGGGATCTTGCCTTAGCCATGGACACGGATACCCTCACCGGAAATACCCAGTCGGGAGATTTGGACGAAGGGATGGAGTATGTGGCCAATACCATGAGAGGATATAATTTTGAGGTAGAGGAATATTATACCTTTCTCTGGACAAGAACAAAAAATGATATTGATGACGGGAAACCTTTGATCGTGAGTATTCCAGGGCATTCAACAACAGGCGTGGGCTATAATGACGCAACGGATATGGCCATTACACATTATACCCACGATCCGCCCGAACACCTGGTTTGGGTAAGCCGGTGGAGTATTGACATGACGGTAAGGGCCACAAAAGGAGGCCAGAAAGGAGCACATGTAAAAGTAGTTACCCCACGGGGCGATCCGCGCTACAACCGCAACGGAGCTGGTGAAGTTTACAACCAGGGCAACTGGGCCGAAATTCTGTGGGAATCAGATGTTGTGGAAGATTCGTGGGTAGACCTTTATTATTCAACCAACGGCGGTTTATCAGTTCAACCCATTGGAACGGAAATTCCAAATACTGGCATGTATAACTGGCTTATCCCTCCGGATGTGTCATCTACAAAATGTCGCATAATGATCAATCTGCGTGACCCTGAAATGGAGCCCTATATTGCCGGTGCTGATGGATCGTGGGGAAATTATAAAATAAATGCCGGAGGGGCAATCTCCGCCATGGCGGATGGAAATCTGTATTCCAATGAGCAGGTCTCTAAATTTTATCACCTGCAACATACCGATCCCTCATGGTACATTTTAGGCAGTCACACCGATTCGCTTGGCTGTCATTGGCAAATGCAGCTTTTCGAAAATGAAGATTTTAATCAGAACCCAATTCACAGCTATGCTTATGGCAGGCGGACAAATTTTATTGTTATTGATGGCAACCATGCCGATGAACATATCAGGGGCGTCAAGCATAAACCCTATGGGTGTAATAAAACAAACTTTATTCAGTATGAGGGTGGCGATGACAACCTGACCCTGACTCCGGGCGCAACTATGCAAATCAATTGGAATGAAAACCAGATCGTGGAAATGTATGATATCCATTTAACTCCCGGACAGTATTACTTCAGAGCGAAAAGAAGCTCTGGAGATGTGGATCTGAATATTGCATTTTTTAGTTCATCTGATGGAAATATGATCAAAGATATTTCCCAGGCAGATTACCTTTCTGATAATTGGGGTGGCGTTGAGGATTCGTTTATTGTAAATATAACTCAGGAGGATGACTATGGATTTTGCATTTTTGTTGACGAACGTGGAACCGGCATGCTTAGCTTAAAAATTGATAATGCCTACATCTGGACCGGCGATGAAGATACCAATTGGCACAATGGCGACAACTGGGTTGGTGGCTCCGTTCCGCCATGGGGCAGCGATGTGGCCATCCCCAACCGGGCCAATGATCCTAATGTTTATGCAGCGGAAGCGCATTGCGGAACATTAAATTTGTTGAGCGGATCGCATCTTACCTTAACCAACTACAATCTCGTTATTCAGAATGACCTGAATTTGGAAGGTACCCTTGAGGTAAATAATCCGTCGCTATACATTTTTTGTGGCGGCGACGTGGAGGTTTCAGGCTATGGAAATCTTGATTTAATTGATAATTCAGAGCTATGGGTTCAAGGCAACTGGACTTTTACTGAAGGTTGTGTATCAAATCCGGCCCATGGAACAGTGAAATTCCATGGAACAGAAAATTCAATCATTTATGTAAAATCAGCTGATTGTCAGTTCAACAACCTGCGCATCAGCAAAACAGGCGGCGCATTTGTTGCCTATGATAACTGCCCCGGACTGGAACCTCTGAATGTACATGGCCAGTTTATCATCGATGATGGCGCTGAGTTTATTCAGTGGGCTTTGTACACCACAATTTTCGAAGGGCCCTATCTGGCTTATCCGGGAAGTGAGTTTCACTTTGTAAATGGCAATGTTATTTTCGATTATTCAGGAACAGGGGGTATTGCTATAAACAGTGAGCCAGGCAGCTATTTCAATAACCTAACGGCAAGTTGTGCCGATTGGTTGGAGCTTCAGTCGGATATCGAAATCCGTGGCGACCTTACCATCGAGGAAGGTAATTTTAAAACTTTGGGTTATGATGTTTATATCAAAGGCGACTGGAACGATGAAGCCTGGGGTTTCAATCACGGCAGCAGCCGCGTAATATTTAACGGAAGTGGAATTCAGGAATCCTATGGCGGGGCGTTTTGGGAGCTCGAATTGAATAAACCGGGTGGTGAATTGCGCATTCGTGAAAATACAACCGGGGTGCAACACTATGATTGGACACAGGGAACCATCCGCGTAAATGGGGGGTATTTTTTGGCCAATGATCTTGATGATTCCGGAATCTTCGGCACCCTGATTATTACCTCAGGAACGGCCGATTTCCGGCAGGATGCCAGTCAATATTTTGATATGAATGCACATCTTGAAATTACAGGTGGAGAGCTTCATCTGCATGGTGGAAATGGAATGGGGTACTGGCCTTTTAGTGCCCATGCATCATTGACCATGTCGGATGGCCTGATAGATATTCACGACAATGGCATCCGCATCCACAATTCAACTTTATATACATTCGATGAAGATATTACGGGTGGCCTGATCCGAATCAATGGAAGTTTGCACATTCACCGGGATGATTTTAACCCTGGCGGAGGAACCATCGAATTTATCGGATATGAAGAGGATGCTTCCCTGCATTCGGTTGAAGGAGCAAATATTTCTAACATCATCGTAAATAAAACCAGCAAAAGCAAAGCCATTTCTTCGACCCTGACCGCAACAGGAACAATCGATATAAACGGAGATTTTACCATTGAAGGAGGAAATTTTGAAGCACCCGAAATCCTAAGGATTTATGGGCAGTTTATCAATAACGGATCGGTTTATCATTTTGATGAACTAACCGGGACGGTAATTTTCGACGGGCCCGGCGACAATGTTTTTGAGGAGGATGAAGTATTTTACAATCTCACTCTAAACAAGCCTTCAGGGTATTTTATTATTAACGAAAATGTTTCACTTGGTGTAAATGGTGCATTTACCGTAGATGAAGGGACAGCCTACTTTTTGCCGGGAAGCGAACTCTCATTAGGCCAAAGCCTGGCCGTTAATTATGGTGGTGTTCTTGCCTTGGAAGGTACTGATACCGATCAGGTTTCAGTAAACCATGGAACCTCAAAATTGAACTATTCCTTCGATATTAATCCCGGAGGAACTATTGGTGCGGTTCATACCATATTTATTTACATGGATGTCCAGGGCTTAAATCTTCACAGTGGAGCTTATGTTATGCCCGAAGGGGCATTCCATCATTGCAATTTTGCCTACGGCCCTCCGGGCGGCACTTTGATGACCATCGACAATGGTGCCGATTTGGTGATTCAGGATGCATACTTTTTGCCCAATACCACAGGCATGGCACATAATGTGACGAAAAATGTGGATAACGGGAATGTGTTTTTTGATGGCGCCATTGGGGATTTTTCCGGCGAAACCTTCGAGGACGATCCCTACAACCGCATTCACTGGGAATATGTTCCTCCCTTTGAAATTCCGTTTACCGAAGATTGGAGCTCAGCAGATTTTGAAACGAATATCTGGACTCCTGCCGGTGCCAATTGGAGTATTGATAACGCCTATGGCAACGAACTCCCCTCTGCAAAATTTGGATACTCACCCACCGTAACCGATTATCATATTCAACTCAGGAGTTACCAGCTCAACGGGATTCCTCATGATGCATTACAGTTAAAATATGATATTGCCTTCGAAGAGTACGCCGCCACAACTTTGGAGCAAATGTCGGTACGCGTAGTTTATCCCAATGGCGATTTTTATACTGTGGCCAATTATAGCAATCAAGGTGGAACGTTTGATTTCATCTCGGAAGAAATTGATATTTCTGAATATGCTGCCGGCGAAACATTTATGATCAGTTTTATGGCGCATGGTGAAGATTCGTGGAATATAGAAAAATGGAATATCGACAACATCGAAGTGTTGGGAATAGTGGCACTTCCCGGAAAAATCAGTGGCAATGTTAAGGAAGAGTCAACCGGGATTCCGATAGAGAATGCACTTGTGGAAATATTAGGAACTGCATTTAGCATGCTTACCGATGAAACCGGGGAGTTTACTATTCCGGATGTACCACCGGGTTTTTATACAGTGAGGGCTTCAGCCGATGGGTATCAATCAACAGCCTTCAATGGCGTTGAAATTAAATCCGAAGAAAACACAAGCATCACCTTTGTTCTTTCACCGCTGCCACCGTTCTATTGCACTAACAATTTATATCAGTATGGCTGCACAGAAGGCGACGGTATCAATACCTTCATTCTTGAAAGTATTGTAAACGAAGAATCGGGATGCAGTGCAGGTGCCTACGGGGATTTTACCTTCATGTCAACATCATTAAGCCGTGGATATCCCTATCCCTTGCAGCTATCATCCAATTATTCTGATCAGCATGTTTCGGTATGGATTGACTTTAACGATGATTTTGAATTTAGTGAAAGTGAGTGCTTGATATCTGATTTTCATCTTGGCAATGCCGGCGAATTATACACCGCGGTATTAAATATCCCGGAAACGGCCCAAATGGGAATACACCGATTGAGGGTTAGGACCAACTGGAATGCAGGCTCCAATGATCCCTGTGCACTGTACAATTATGGGGAGGTTGAAGATTATCAGGTTTCGATTACTGTTGAACCTGCCCTGGGCGGCTTGAAAACGTTGGTTTCAGACGGCCAAAGCAAAGCACCGGTGGAGAATGCCCGTGTTGAGATTTTGGGGACCAACTGGTTTGGATACACGCAACAGGAAGGGTATTGTTTGATCGAATTTGTAGAGCCCGGATTATATGATGTTCTTATCACAGCCGAAAATTATGAGGAATTGCTCGTTCATGATCAGTACATCTTCCCCAATCAAAATGTATTTTTAGAATGCACACTTATTCCTTTGGTGCCGGAAATTCACAGCATCGATTTACATGCCGGATGGCAGGGCATTTCGAGTTATATTATGCCTGCGGATAATTTTATTCCAAACATTTTCAGCCCGGTAATGAATGATTTGATCCTGGCATATAATTTCGAAGAAATCTTTTGGCCCGAAGCCGGATTGTACACTTTAAATTATTGGGAACACCATGACGCTTTTTTTGTTAAAGTTGAAAATGATGTTACACTCGAAGTTGCGGGCTTCCCAGAAACCAGTCTCCATTGTCAGGTACCATCAGCCTGGTCGATTTTGCCTGTTGTTTGTCCGGTAAATATATCCCTTGCCGAGTTGCTTGATGGAACAAGTGCACTCGAAAAAATGGTTTTGATTAAAGAAATTGCAGGTACGCGGGTTTTTTGGCCTGAATATGCCATCAATACGCTCGAAGCACTCGAAACCGGCAAGGCCTATTTACTCTGTATGGAGCAAGGCGATGAGATCGTTTTTCCTGAAATTTCGCAAAAAGCAACACCAACATGTCAAGATGATGCTTATCCTGAAATTGAACAATGGAACAGCCCTGCGAAAACAGCGTCATCACATATTGTGGTGGTTCCTGAGCAGGTGTTGCATCAATTGAAAGTGGAGGCGGGGTGTTGGATTGCCGCTTTTTCAGATCAGGGTTTGTGTTGTGGTATGTCAAACGCTGAGGGAAGCGTTGCACTTACTGTTTTTGGCGATGATCCCTTAACTTTTGAAAAAGATGGATTTAAGATTGGCGAAAACATGTATTTTAAAATGATCAACTTGCAGACTTTGGAGGTACAGGAGCTAAAACTTGAATTTGATGAATTATCACCAAATCCTGCCAAAGCTTTTGCTGATAACGGAATTTCCATTGTAAAATCTGCACTATTGAATATAAACGGATGCTATGATTCTGGGTTTGATAAAATTTCGGTGTACCCGAATCCTTCCCATGGGATTATTATTGTTGACGGCATTCCTGCCGGTGCAAAACTGCAAATCTATACTGCAGCTGGGCACCGGGCATTTACCAGAAGTTATACAACTGAAAAATGTACTTTGGATTTAAGGAATTTTGAAATTGGAGTTTACTTTTTAAGGATTGTTTCATCCAACAGCATTTTTGTAAAGCGAATAGTGCTTTTCTAAATATACATGGAGGATTACTAATAAGCTCCATTCCATCGGGATGGGGCTTTTTTTATGAAGTACAAGAAACTGAATGGCAGCGCAAGAACACCGGTTGGGCTATAAATCTCGTTTGTTCAGGTAGAGATGAATGAGTGCGATGATCAAACCAAGATACAACAGGCATAAACCAATTCCTGTAAAAGATGCCGAGGATTGTATAAAATCATCAAGATTAAAATCATCGGTTTTTACCTGGAGTAGTGAAGTGTTTACACCACTGATAATTCCATTCATCGCATTGAGTGGAAGGAATTTTTCGATGCTTTCAGGTACATAATATTGAATAATCGGCTCGATAAAAATATAGGAGAGGAGGGTGATAATGGCAAAGCCTGTTTTTCTGATCAGAATTCCAATTAGCAGGGCAAAAGTGAGGTAGGTATAGGTTTCGATAAAATAAAACAACAGCCAGTGCATCCTGCTTAAAATAGCTCCTGTAGAAGTATTGGCTGAAAATCTTAACCCCAGGTAGAGGCCTGAAATAAAAAGTGCCACAGTAGCTATTGTGGATAATAAAAATACGACACTTAATTTGCCAAGCATAAACTGTGTGCGGCTCAGGCCACTTAAAATGTTGGATCGAATGGTGAGAAAGCTAAACTCGTTTGAAATGAAAACCAAAACCAAAAGTGCCAGGAATATTTTAATAAATCCCCTCATGCCCATAACGTAGGCTATGTTTTGCCATACATCTGCAAAGTTAAAGGCAATGGTTTTAAAAGCTTTGATTGGAGCACCTTCGCTGGTTTTTGAAGCAATGTAGTCGAGGAATTCGGGTAGGCCGAAAGTAATCGAAAACAGTATGAAGAGGTACAGACCTACCATGATCCAAAAAGCTTTATAGCTTTTTAGCTTTATCCATTCTATTTTTAGTAACCTCAACATTATTGCATTAAAAGTTTTAGTACTTCTTTTTCAAGGCTTCTTTTCCTCAGGTTGAGATGAGAAAGAACAATCCCTTTTTCGATAAGAATTTCGTTGATGTCGGCAGTGGATAGCTCAGGCGTAGCCTGGATAAGAAATATTGAACCTTCTTTTTTTATTTCTCCCAGATCCTCAATATCATTTAAAGCTTCCAGCAAAATTTCAAGGTTATTTGATGAAACTTCAATAAGCTCTGATTCTTTAGAGAGTTCATCAAGGTTTCCCGAAAAAAGTTTCTCACCTTTACGAAGCACCGCTACATGCGAGCAGGTTTTTTGAACCTCATCCAGTAAATGGCTGGCCAGCAGAACGGTTTGCCCTTCACCGGCAATTCTTATGATCAGTTCCCTGATTTCGGCTATTCCCTGTGGGTCGAGTCCATTGGTGGGCTCATCAAAAATCAAAACTTCAGGATCGCCGATCAATGCCGAAGCAATGGCAAGCCTTTGTTTCATCCCCATGGAAAAGTTCTTGAATTTATCCCGTCTCCGATCGTACAAGCCCACAAGCTTAAGGATGTCTTTCAAACCTTTATAGGGTTTATCCTTGATGGACGCAATTATTTTAAGATTATTAATTGCAGAGAGGTAGGGATAAAAATGCGGATTTTCGAGCGTGGCTCCAATGCGTTGCCGCGATCTGTAGGAAGATTCTTCGCCAAACCACTTGAAAGTGCCGCTATTTGCCTTAATGATATCCATAATGATGGCCAGGGTAGTGGTTTTTCCACTTCCGTTTGGCCCAAGAATCCCATAAACATTTCCCTTCTCAATGGTGAGATCAAGATTGTTTATGGCACGTAGTTTCCCGTATTTTTTAGTAAGCCCTGATATGGATAGTACTTCCGACAAAATGCTCCTGTATTCTATGTTTGTTAGTTTCCGTATTTTTCAAATATCTCCTCCAAAACCGCGTCAGTAAGCTCATGGCCGGCTAAAAAGGGGAAACCCTGCCACCTTACAATTCCTTCGGGGTCGATAACAATCACATGAGGGATACCGCTTACCTGAAGTGTCGATTTCATGCGATGCTTGGTATCTATGGCGCTGTAATATTCCATGACCGGCGATTTCATTTTTAGTACTTTTTCTTCAGTTTCGTCCGACAGACCTATCACAACCATTTTATCGCTGTATTTGGCAGCCCATTTATTTACTTCCGGAATTGCACGTTTACATGGGCCGCACCATGTAGCCCAAAAATCGATCATCACAAATTTGCCTTTTGTATCCGGCTCTTCACTCAACCATTTTTCAACCTCAAGCTCAGGAGCTTTTTGATGATAAAAGGATTTGGCGTACATTTTCTTGTTAGGCGTAATGTCCTGCGACATCAGTGGAGTAGCACTTAAAAATAGTATCAGGCTTAATATAGCTCCGGCAATCAATAGTTTTCCAAGATTTTTCATATAATGATTATTAAAAGATTTTGCGCAAAAATAGACATTCAAATGTATCAACCCAATAAAATTGATTTTATGGTATTTTTGCATCCATTAAAAAACGTTAAAATGAAGATAGATAGAAATAGTGTGGTGACTTTCAGATATGAAATGACCATCATAAACGAAGAGGGAGCCCGAACACAACAAGTTGAAAAATCAAAGCCTTTAACTGTTATAATAGGAAGGGGAAAATTGTTGGAGCCTTTTGAAAAAGGATTGTATGGACTGACCGATAATGATACCTTCGATTTTACGCTCAAAAGTGAAAATACATTTGGGCCGCATAAGCCTGAAGCTGTTCATTCGTTCGATAAGAAAGCAATAATTGAAGACAATGATTTAAAGGAGGAAGAAATTGAACCCGGAATTTATCTGCCCTTGGAAACTGAAGATGGAATTCCTTTCAATGGCCAGATTGTCGAAATCTCCGATAGCCGGATTGTGTTGGATTTCAATCATCCCCTTGCCGGGAAGGATTTAAACTTTAAGGGCCTGATCGAAAAGGTAAGGGCTGCTACAGATGAAGAATTAAATGCAGAAGGTATCGCAACATCCGGCAACCAACGAACCTGCAGTTGTTAGAAGTTTAAATTTTAATGAAAAAATAAGTAGGCAATAAAAATAGCAGCAATTATACCGGCAAAGTCAGCAATCAAACCTGCGGTGAGCGCATAGCGCGTTTTTTTAATTCCAACTGACCCAAAGTAAACAGCCAACACATAAAATGTGGTATCTGTCGAACCCTGGAAAGTGCTGGCCAGACGGCCAACAAACGAATCAGGTCCGAAAGTATTCATGGCATCAACCATCATGCCCCGCGCCCCTGATCCGCTTAAGGGTTTCATAAACGCTGTAGGTAAGGCCGGAACAAAATCGGAATTCAATCCTGAGGCCTCAACAAGCCAGCCAATGCCGTCAATAATGAACTGCATAGCTCCCGAAGTTCTGAAAACTCCTATGGCCACTAAGATAGCCACAAGGTAGGGGATGATTTTGATGGCAATTTTAAAGCCATCTTTTGCTCCTTCAATAAACGACTCATAAACATTTACTTTCCGGTAAACAGCCAGTCCAACGAATGAAATAATGATTGAAAATAAAATCACGTTGCTCACCACACTTGATATGAGTTCAACCTGCGCCTGGGGTATAATGGTGAAATACCAGATTATTGAGGCAATCAAGAGAGTGAACCCGCCGAGATAGGCCAACACAACCTTATTGAATAAATTGAGTTTTTGGAAAAATGAAACAGCCAATATGCCTGCCATGGTCGAAAAAAAAGTAGCCAGCAAAATGGGTAGAAAAATATCGGAAGGATCTGCAGCGCCCAATTGCGCACGATAAACCATGATGCTGATTGGGATCAAAGTGAGCCCCGAAGTATTCAACACCAGGAACATAATCATCGGGTTTGAGGCGGTGTCCTTTTCTTTATTCAGTTCCTGCAATTGATCCATCGCCTTCAGGCCCAAGGGAGTGGCAGCATTATCCAGTCCAAGCATATTGGCGGCAATGTTCATCAAAATGGAGCCTGTAGCAGGGTGATCTTTAGGGATATCGGGAAAAAGCTTCCTGAAGAGTGGCCCCACAATTTTAGCCATTATTCGGATTACCCCACCATTTTCCCCGACCTTCATCAGGCCCAACCAAAGTGTCATTACACCGGTAAGCCCCAACGAAATCCTGAAACCAAGCTCAGCATTATCAAAAGTACTGTTCACCAATTCAGAGAAAATTTGAGTGTCGCCTAAAAAAATCAGCTTTATCAGCGCCACCACAAAGGCAATCAGAAAAAATGCTATCCAGATGTAATTAAGTACCATTTGTAAGTGAAAGTTTAAAAGTTCAAAGTTTAAAAGTTTAAAAGTTTAAATGTTCGAGAATGAATCAACATTGAACATTGAACATTGAATTATTTTTCCGTTCAAAGTTCAAAATTCAAAAATAACATAATTCAATAAAGCCCTTTTGAAATTGTAAATATCTTTGAAGCAGAATATTATTTTGGTCAGATTTTATTGCTGTTTGGTAAATGATGAATATTTTTTCTACTCTCGAGACACCATTGATAGGATTGGAAATTCGATGGAAGATACTGTTGGCTTTTAGTAAACCTGGCAGGTTTTTGTTTAGTAACTTAAATCAAACTTTAAAAAGGTTAGTAATTTTTCGGGGAGCAAACCTGCCAGGTTTCCAAAATATGAAACCCCGATTGCCATTACACATTGAGCCCACTAAGTTTCGAAATAAACATTAGCACAAAAACGAATAACGAATAACGAATATCGAATAACTCAATAACTCTATGAACTCTAGCTCACTCTATGAACTCTAGCTCACTCTATGAACTTTAGCTCACTCTATGAACTTTAGCTCACTCTATGAACTCTAGCTCACTCTATGAAATAATAACTCAATATTATATAACCATCCAAGGAAATGAAAACACTCGGACTAATCGGTGGAACCGGCTGGGTTTCCACCATCGAATATTACAAGCTGATCAATACAGGGATAAATGCAAGGCTTGGCGGTCTCAATGCAGCCAGGCTGATGCTATACTCTTTAAACTATGGTGATGTGGATAAAGCAAATCAAAGCGATGACAGAGAAACAGTTTTTGCCTTGATCCTCGATGCTGCCCAAAAACTCCAACAATCAGGGGTCGATGGCTTGATGCTTTGTGCCAACACAACCCACATGTTTGCGGAAAAATTAATCGAACTTGTCCCTTTACCCCTCATTCACATTGGCGAAGCCACCGCAAAAGCAATTCAATCGGATGGTTTAAATAAAGTGGCCTTGCTGGGCACGAAATTTACCATGGAAATGGACTTTTATCGTGATAAGCTCAAGGAGGCCGGCATCCAAATGATCGTTCCTGAAATGGATGACCGGGAATTTATTCATTCCAAAATCATGGGCGAACTGCTCAAAGATGAATTTAAACCCGAAACCAAAGCCGGTTTTCTGAAAATTATCAGCACTCTCATTGCCTCCGGCGCCGAAGGTATTGTTTTGGGATGTACCGAAATCCCTTTGCTCATCCATCAAAGCGATGTAAGCGTGCCGGTTTTCAATACCCTGGAGATTCATGCAAAAGCTGCCATCGAATTTGCTTTGGGGGAATAATATCCTGACAAAAAATGAATTTCTTTTACCTTTGCGCATGTCAAAATTCTAAACTATTTATCATATGAAAAAATCATTACTACTTGTCCATGCCATTATTATTACAGGCATTTTTCAACTCGCAGCACAAAGCGATGCCAATAAAGTTCAGATCGGTGATTATACCTTTACCGAAATTATTACCGTACCTCACACCCCGGTAAAAGATCAGCACCAGTCGGGAACCTGCTGGTCGTTTGCAGGAACTTCTTTTGTAGAAGCGGAAGTAATGCGTCTGGGCGGCCCCGAACTCGATCTTTCCGAAATGTGGTCGGTGAGGAAAGCCTGGGAAAACCGTGCCTACAGATACGTTCAGCTGCACGGAGCTTTTAATTTTGGCCCCGGTGGCGAACCCCATCAGGTAATGGAAACTCTGGCTGAACGTGGCCTTGTTCCCAACAATGCCTATTCAGGACTGACTTTTGGTGAGGATTTGCCAGTGCACAACGAAATGGACAACGTACTTGAAGCCTTTGTAAAAGCTGTAGTCGAAAACAAGAGCCGCAAGCTTTCGCCGGTTTGGTTTCAGGCCTATAGCGGAATTTTGGATGCCTATCTGGGCGAGGTGCCACAGGAATTTGATTACGAAGGAGAAACATATACTCCCAAATCTTTTACAGAAAAGTTTTTAAAACTCAACCCCGACGAATATGTGGAGATTACATCCTATATGGATCACGACTATTTTAAAAACTATTTCCTAATGATTCCCGACAATTGGGATTATGAGGAGTATTACAATGTGCCCATGGGCAGCCTGCAAGGCACCATCGAATTTGCCTTAAACCAGGGCTATACTGTGGCATGGGCTGCCGATGTAAGTGATAAATTCTTCAACCACAAAAAAGGGCTTGCACTCGTACCCGAAAAAGATTGGGAAGAAATGCGCACCGGTGAGCGCGACAGCGTTTTTATTGTTCCTGCCAAGCAAAAAGAAATTACTCCTGAAATGCGTCTGGAAGCCTACCGCAATTACACCACCACCGACGATCACAGCATGCACATCATTGGCATGGCTAAAGATCAGGATGGCAATACCTGGTACAAGGTTAAAAATTCCTGGGCTGCCGACAGCAATAAATTTGGAGGATATTTTTATGCATCGCAGTCATACATTTTACTGCGCACCATTGCAATTTATGTGTCGATGGACGTGGTTCCTCAGGGGATTGATTAAAATATTTGTTTTGAGAATTTAGTTAACTCCTTGTCTGATTAGTATTAGCTTAATAAATTCAACATGAATTGATTCTTGAAGAACATCTAAAAAAATAGAACACGGATGACACGGATTGTACGGATTTTCACTGATCTGTGTTAATCCGTATAATCCGCGTCATCCGCGTTCAAAATCAAGAAACACAATTTTGTAGAAATAATAGGTAAGTAATTGAACACCTCAATGATTAGTCTTTTAATACCGGACTTCCACTGTTAATTAAGGTAGTGGAAGTTTTTTTATTGGAGGTTTTGAAAATATAATAAACTCTGAAATGATAAAACCTGAAAATGATATGGAATTTATGCTTGCAGCCATTGAAAATGCTTTATCCGGTAATACCGGGTTTGGTTGTGTGATAACAGAGAATAATGAATTGATTGTAGAGGCATTTAATACGGTAAAAACCGATCATGACCCAACAGCCCATGCCGAAATTAATGCCGTCAGGAAATTGGCGAAAATTCCGGATTATAGAAATAAAAAACTTACCCTTTATACCACAGGAGAACCCTGCCCAATGTGTATGACTGCCATTATGTATGCAGGAATCAATCGCGTTGTTTTTGGACTCTCAATTGCCGAAATCAGTCAGTTTATGAGACAAATTCAAATAGATTCGCAGGAAATTGTAGATAAGGGTTTCAAAAAAGTTGACATTACCGGAGGTGTTTTACGCGAGGAATGCTTAAATTTGTTCAAAACACAATACCATGATAAATGTTAGACTTTTAG
>JGI10211J34971_10002831_pt1 | contig 13989 bp, 10 predicted proteins | sample Etolagsediment_FD_34971 | JGI IMG/M metagenome (IMG submission 34971) | reverse complement strand
TATAAACCCGAACTCTGCAAAAAATCAGAAAATTGTCAAAGAACTACTGGAGTTTGGTAAAATTGCTGCTTGAAAATTTAACGGAGTGTTGAACTTATCGGAATATATAAAAAAATCCCTGAAAGTATTTTCACTTCCAGGGATTAAAATATTATTTAAGTGTTGGTTTAGCCAACGACTTCATTTACCAGTCTTGCAGCATCTTCGAGGGCGATGGCCGAGTGAACCTTTAGTCCTGATGCATCGATCAGGTGTTTGCCTTCTTCGGCATTGGTGCCTTGCAGTCTTACAATAATCGGAACTTCAATATCGCCAATGTTTTTGTACGCATCCACAATACCCTGTGCTACACGGTCGCAACGAACTATGCCTCCAAAAATGTTTACCAAAATGGCTTTTACGTTCGGGTCTTTCAGGATAATGCGGAAAGCTTCTTCAACACGCTTGGCATTGGCTGTGCCTCCCACATCAAGGAAGTTTGCCGGGTCGCCGCCCGACATTTTAATCATATCCATGGTGGCCATGGCCAGTCCGGCACCATTTACCATGCATCCCACATTCCCATCGAGTTTAACAAAATTCAGGTCGTAGCGGCTGGCTTCGACCTCAATGGGGTCTTCTTCGGTGAGGTCGCGCATGTGAGCAATATCTGCATGGCGATAAAGTGCATTGTTATCAACTGAGACTTTTGCATCGACAGCAACAACCTTTTCATCCGAAGTTCTGACTACCGGGTTAATTTCAAAAAGTGAAGCATCGCTGCCCAGGTAGGCCTGGTAGAGTGCTGAGGCAAATTTCACCATGTTTTTAAAGGATGCTCCACTCAATCCCAGGTTAAACGCAATCCTTCGGGCCTGAAAAGCCTGAAGACCAACCTTGGGGTCAATCTCTTCGGTAAATATCTGATCGGGGGTTTCTTCGGCAACCTTTTCAATATCCATTCCGCCACGAGGTGAATACATGATCATGTTGCGGCCGGTTTTGCGGTTAAGTAACACGCTCATGTAATATTCCTGGATTTCAAAATCGCCGGGATAATAAATGTCCTGCTGAATTAAAACTTTCCGTACCAGCTTACCTTCGGCTGAAGTTTGCGGTGTAACCAGTTGCATACCGATGATGCTATCAGCAAGTGTTTTAACATCGTCCAGTGTTTTGGCAAGTTTTACTCCACCACCTTTGCCACGTCCACCGGCATGAATTTGAGCTTTCACAACCCACATTTGGGTTCCGGTTTGCTTTTGTAGTGTTTTTGCAGCTTCAACTGCCGACTCAGGTGAGTCAGCAACAATGCCTTCGGGAACGGCAACGCCAAAACTTTTTAAAATTGATTTACCCTGATATTCGTGAAGATTCATAATGTTTATTTAGTATTTAATTGTTTCATCTTAATGGAGTACCGGTGGTTTTGGTATTATATCAAAAAGTACTTTGGAACTACTTTTTCAATTCACCATCCAAAAACTAGGTGGGCAAAATTATTATTTTTAGAGGTTGTAAGTTATAATGTGCAAATAATAAAACCCGCGCATTTGTGATATAATCATGAATTATCTAGTCCACGTCTTGTTATTCAGGCACCATAAGCGGCTTTTATCAGAATGAACAAGATTCTGATTTTAACAATTTTTACACTTTTCTTTTTCCTGTTTACCCATGGGATGACCAAGAATCCAAATCTTACAGCGGAAGCCAGCCGTGTTGAAGTTCCTCCCAAAATTGACTGAATGCTTGATGACATCTGTTTGGATTAGGCTTATTTGATCGCCTGCTTGTTGTGATGGGATTCTGAATACGGCAGCCCGGCCACCCAAAAGCTGCCGGTTTACATAGAGTTTAACAATGAATCTTGAAAATTCTTCGAGAACCTCGTGGTTAACAATTTTACCACAAAGGCCACGAAGTTTTTCACAAAGGCCACGAATTAAATTTGAAAACTTGTGAACCTTGTGTAATTCCTTGTGAACCTTGTGGTTATTCTTTTACCACAAAGGCCACATGATAGTTTTTCATTATTTTTTCTGATTGTTGATTTAAAAAATTGTATGGTTCTTAAAAATATGCTTCTTTTTAATGGTCAGGGCGTTTAGTGTAATTTCTCCTTCGTCAAATATTGACATTCGATTACTTTTGTAAAAAATATCATTGTTATGATCAAAGCTGAAGGAATTGAAAAAGCGTATGGAAGCCTCGATGTACTGCGGGGTATAGATCTGGAAATAGGGCAGGGCGAAGTGGTTTCGATTGTTGGAGCTTCAGGTGCCGGAAAATCTACCCTGCTTCACATTTTGGGTACGCTTGACAAAGCTGATCGCGGTGTTATTTCCTTTGATAATATCAAGGTTGGTAGTCTTACCGAGCGTAAACTGTCGGAATTCAGAAATAAAAAAATTGGATTTGTTTTCCAGTTCCACCACCTATTGCCTGAATTTACCGCACTCGAAAATATCTGTATTCCTGCATTTATTGCAGGACTATCAAAGCAAAAGGCGGAAACAAAGGCAAAGGATTTAATGCGTTTTCTGAATTTACAGGACAGGATGGATCATAAACCGGCCCAGCTTTCGGGTGGCGAACAACAACGAATTGCGGTTGCACGGGCCTTGATCAACGATCCTGCTGTAATCCTTGCTGATGAACCCTCAGGGAATCTTGATTCAAAATCTGCTGTGGAACTTCATAAATTGTTTTTCGAGTTAAGAAGTCAGTTCAATCAAACTTTTATTATTGTTACACATAATACTGACCTGGCTAATATGGCGGATCGTAAGCTTACTATTGTAGATGGAAAAATAAATCGCTAAGATTTTCTGCGTTTAATGTGCATTTGAATTTCATATACTTTGAGGGTGATTTAAATTTTACTGAATGAATTGAGAAACCATCTGGAGTTGTGGAGTATTGGAGTATTGATTCCCAGACTAAAAGGTAGTTGCGGTATTCAATTTACAGTGGATAAAAACATTTGATGCGATTATCAATAGATTTATCAATGCAACACTCCACCACCCCATATCAATCATGATTTTTGATTTTGCTGACCCAATCAAACCTCTACCCTCAAACTTCTACCCTCATTATTTCCCACTTCACAAATAGTCAGAGTTTATGGCTCTGTAGTCATTTCATAAACTTCAGCATTTTTCACTTTAATATTCTTCAATAGCCTCATCTCGTTTGCGGTGTCCTGCCTGCGATCGAAGTAGTTTGTAAAGATGTAATATTTGCCATTGTAATCGTTTAGCCCGATAAAGGCATTCACACCCATTTCACGATGGATTTTTAAAATCTTTAAGGCCTCTTCCCGCTCCGATTCCGCACGAACAATAACATAGAATTTACCTACTACCATTTCATGATCGCCATCTGCCAGTTTATCAATTTCGAAATCCGGAGATGAATTTTTATCCACACGGTTTTTCTTGGTTGAAGCATCGTAAACTTCCCCTGAAAGCACCTTGATTTTTTGTATTTTCTTTTTCTGTGCAAGGGCTTCCGAAGAACTTGTTTTCTTAATATTGATGGTTTTGTTGGCTTCAGTGACATTGAAAATAATTGGTTTCAGCACTTCATCCGAAAGGTTAATTTTAATATCGTTTTGAAGGATTTTAAAACTTGATCCAAAAACATTTTCAATTCTCACAAAATAGGTCAACCCACCGGGTGCATTCATAACAAACCTCCCCTGGTCGTCGGTAAAAGCTGAGTAACTGTGGCCTTCCTGATTGTAAGCCGTAACACGAATATTTTTCAAATCCATCCCGCTCTCCTCTTCTTTAATAAATTTACGTCTTTTAATATTGATTTGGCCGGTAATTTTCCGGGCTTTTTGGAAAGGAATTTCATATACCATATTTGCAATCAATTCAACTGATTCGATGCTATGACTTACGTAAAAATATTCGTTTAGTTCGGAGAGTGGCGAAATAAATATTTCGTAATAGCCCTGGGGTATTTTATTGAAAGTAGCGTAACCAATTTCGTTGGATAATAGTGTAATGTCAACAGGCAAACCTTCCCGGGCTTCTTTATCCGGTGTGCTTTTTAACAGAATTCGTGTTTTAACAAATGGAATCCCTTTCTCGCCCGGGTCTTTTTTACCGTTGCCATTGTCGTCCTGAAACATCATTACTTTCATGCGCTTAAAATCGCTGTCACGATCATTTTTCCCCTTTTTTCCCCATCTTTTTTTAATAGCAAATTCAAGATAATAGAATGAGTTGCTGTATGCCCGCTCATTAAAAACCTGCTGCACGTAACTGTATGTTCCCCCAACCACAAAGTAATAATCATTAATAACATAGGTTTCAACCTTAGGATTAATATTCAAACTCTTGTATTCCTGATCGATGCGATAGGTGAAATTGCTAAAAAGTGATACACCAACTAATCCCCCCAAATAATTTTTAAGAATATATGGTGTAATATTTACAGAGTTCCTCCCGGCATCGAGTGCATATTGATATAACCCGGTGCTTACCATTGGGCCATAATCATAGCTTATTCTTAAGCCATAGCCACTGTTACTGTATTCGCCAAGGAAATGGAAGTCGTATTTTGATGAATACTCATTACTGGCAAAGTCCTCCGATTCCATGCTGATCCCGCCTTTCATAGCGAAACTAAAGGCTTTCCCCAACCTTGTACGGTATTCAAGGCGGTATTTCAACAGATTAAAATCTTTGGTAGTTCCAAGCCCGATAAGGGGGTTCTCTGATTTATAGAGCTCAAAGCTGGGACCTAGTGACCATTTGTAATTTGGTTTGGAGTTAGAATAAAAGAACAGATTTACAAATTTGTCGAGTAAGGAAATATCCGGCAGCCTGAACCCATCCCTATCGATGATATAATAGTTTTTGGAACTGTTGTTCAGATGTAAAGCGAAATAATTGGAGCCATTGGGCAAATAATATTTCGAAAGCAGATTAAGCGAAAACAATCCCATTTGAGATCCGGGAATATCCGGTGAACCATATCTGTTATTTATGCTTACTGTAAACCTATCGCTAAGCAAGGCTGTGTATTGCAAATCGTAGGCTACACCGAATTGTGAATAGGATTTTTCGATATTGTGTTGTTCAAAATAACTATAAATTGTCGATGAAATCCGGTGTTTGGGATGGAGTTTGATTTCATGGAACCGGTGCATAAATGACCCTGTGTTAACTTTTCGAAATACATCCATATCATAGGCAATGGATGTCTGCATTTTGAAATCCTTCTTTTCATAAATGTATCCAAGCCCTGCACTGGTTTTGGGTTCAATGTAGCCGACACTGCCGTAGCCCATCATTTTACTCGTTTTAGTGAGTTCAACCTCATTAGACACCATCAGGCTGTTCCTGTTATATAAATTTCGGCCCAATGCAGAGCTGAATGCCCCGATGCCAATGTTGAGCTGTTTCTTAGTGTATAAAAACTGGTAATAGGAGTTCCCAATAATATTTTCACTTTCAGTCAGGTCGTAGTAAGTAAAGCTATATCTGAATGTTGCATCATTCTTAAATGTTGACACCCCGTTTGCATTTACAAAAGGGAGTATTTCATCATTCTTCTTAAATGTTCGAATGCCCAACTCGATGGAGTGAGGTAGGTTTTTATTGATCTTTAGCGGAGAATATGTGTCGCTGTACTTTTCGATGATTACACCATCGTGCACCTGAATATCATCTGTAGTAGCAATCAGCTGAACCCTGTTTAAGTCAAAAGCTCTTTTTTTATCATAGATATATGAAGCTGTGAAATAAAGAATAGTGTCAGAATTTGCCTGTAGCGTAACATTGTGAACCAACTCAGGCCGGCCACCGGTCTCGACAGATAACTTTTTATCAGGCCGAATTTCAAGGTTGATTTCTTCCGAAACATTACCCTCATTTTTGACGATCACTTCAAAGTCGGCTTTGTTACGGCCCGGATAGAAAAAGTTTCGTTTATCCGGAATCCGTACAGTCCATTTATGAAATGGCTGGGCCTGAATAAAAAATGTATCTTCAACAATGAGCTTATTTTGCTGTGAGAAGCCCTGGAAAATGATGTTGTGATCAACAATTGCAGTTGCCTCCGAAGGAACTCTAATGCTGAAAGGCAGTGAAATAGTATCGCCCGGTGCAATCACTTTATCTGCAAATGAGGTGCTGAAAACGGCAAATTTGTTGGGAACATTTAATACGGGTTTTACAAAGATGGAACTATCAGAATAATTATAGATACGCAAAATATTAAAGGTCATTTCGCCGGTTTTTTGCAGCACCCTTTTTTTTACAAAAGCTGAACCTACGATTTTGCTTTCGGTGGTTTGGGCGTGGCCTGTATAATAACTTCCAGAGAAAATGAAAAGCAATAAAGTGCTTACTACTGCAATTCTAATTATATTTATCCTGACGTGCTTACTCACCTTTTCAATTTTCTATGTATTGGCACTCACCTTAAGGATTATCCTCCCATACAATATTAACAAATTTTAGCATATCACACGCTATCTGATTGCCTTATTTTTTTGGATTGGAATGCGTTTTTTTAATGTAGGTTTTTATAAGGTGTATTCAAGGGTATCATCTGTTTTGCTGAACCGGTTAGATAACTGCGGTAAATATTCTGAACAGTCTCCCTTAAAAAGCAAAAACCAGCAAAGTATCAATCGCTGTTGATTACTCCCTGGTATTTTGCCTCTTAACACCACCATCTTTTTAAAGTTTTATTAGCCTTTGGTCTCCCCCCCCCATTTTTGCTACTTTTAAAAAGATGTACCAATTAATTTTGGAAATACTATTTCTACTTATTTCTTTTTCTTTTCAGGTGTAGTATTTTGAATTTGGTTTTTGTTTGAGAAACCTCCCTGAACCGGAATAGTTGCCGATATTTCAGGTGATGTTTCATCAGGTATCCTTTCTGGTGTTTGGTGTGCAGGAATGCTTATCGATGTTCCGGATACATCCGTTTCTGAAAGCGTAATGAAAAATCTACCCACAAACTGATCTTCCTGAATATCGAGGTTGGAGAAAATTCTCATCTTCGACATTTCCTCCTCAAAATTGAATTTCCACCGCAAAACAAAATTGTTTCTGTTTGAACCTCCGATATTGTTTTTTGCCCCACTGGCCAGAACAACCCTTTGCTCCCCTGTTAATGCAATGAGTGTATCTTTTGTTCTGTTGGCAATGTGCGAAAATGGCCCGTTATCCCAGTTTTGTCCTTTGTTGTCTATGTAGAAACTAATAAAATCGATAGGTATGGTTTGGCTTGGGTCATTCACTCCTCTGAAATAGGGTTCGGATGCTGCGATTGAAAGTTTCCAGTTGGATGTTGATTCGACACTAAAAGGTATATCATCCGGGAATTTTGTGATTTGGTATAGGTTGTCGTTTACTTTTGTGATTTCAAAATCGATTCTAACTTCCGGGTCAACATTCAAGATCAGCATCGATTCAAGTTTGGCTTCGAAGTGCGATTCCATGTAAAATTCCTGCCCTGTTAGTTTTGTTGCCATCGAACAAAGCAGAACGAATATTATAGCTGTAATAGTGTGGTATTTAAGATTATTGGTGGTCATATTACTTAAGGTACAACAGTTAAATTTAAAATGAAAGGGAATATTGCCAATCGGTCAGACAGTATCCCCTTTTCAATTTCCCTAAAATACTTTTTTCTTTTATTTACAATGCTGTGAGCGTTAAGCTAACGGTTGTGACATAAGTTCCGGTGGTAAAATCCCCATTAGCGAGTTGATCAAAGATACTCAAACCGTTCATCGTATTATTCATTGTCCCCATTGTCCAATTCACGTTGAACGCATTATCGCTAGCATCACCTGCGTTGCCTGTCCCATTGTCGATTATAGTTTGTACGGCATTGGTTATTCCACATGAAGTGGCAAGTGAGGTAAATGCTGATGTGCACTCCAAACCTGGGCCAATCTGGTGTGCTCCTGTGTTTGCGACCCAAACACCTACATTATTAATAGGAATATCACCTCCAGTGCCACCTACAAGGTCTGGTGCACTGATATCAAGGTACCAATCGGTTGTTGATTCTACGGTAATAGTTGTTGTTCCAACAGCGTCGATTCCAAGATTGTAATTATCAGGAGAGGCAAAGGTTGCGGTTTGAGTATTTGTTCCACCTGTAATGTTAAGGTTTAATACCTCCTCCAGAATGGCATTGAATGTTACTGTTTCAATGTCTTGTGCAAACAGGGTTCCTGTTTGAGTTAAGAATGCAATTACGAGAATAAATGTAAATTTTTTCATAATAAATTTTGTTTTGGTTAGTGTTAAAGAACAGTGTTAAAAATTATGCAACAAAGATAGGGCGGCAGGGGCGGCTATAGCAATAGGCAAGAGATAGATTTTGCCTTATCAATGTCCCATTTTCTAATTCATGAATGCCTAAGAGCAGGGTTAAAAAACCTTAGAATGGGGTGTCAAATACTTAGTTGCTCAAATTTTGGACTTTTAAAAAGAACTCAATGTGCACATGTGTCTCACCGGGCAAGGAAACACGTGTCACTAATATATTTAAAACTTAGCGATGGTGAAGATTAGTCAAGGCTTATTATTTCATGCTTTATGGCATATTTAACCAGATCGGTTGTTGATTTTAAATTTAGTTTTTCGAGAATATTCTGTTTATGCGTTCCAATGGTTTTAACACTCACAAAAAGTTTCTTGGCAATATCGCGGGTTGAAATGCCCTCGGCAATCATTTTCAAAATTTCTGATTCACGTTGGGTAAGTATGGATTCTTTACTTGAAGGTTCATCTTTTCCCAGGTAATTATCAATTAAGGCTTCAGTAATTGTAGAGCTTAGGTATTTTTTCCCATTGTAAACGCTTATTACAGCATCCATTACCTGGGTGTGGGTACTGTTTTTGAGCAGGTATCCCGAAGCACCTGCCTCAAGCATTCCTTTAATATAATGCTTATCGGAATGCATCGAAAGGGCGATGATTTTAATATCCGGATATTTCTTTTTTAAAATTTTGGTGGCTTCTATGCCATTTATTTCGGGTAGGCCAATATCCATAATTATGACATCCGGATTAAATTTTAAGGTCATATCGATGGCCTGCCTTGCGTTTTCGGCTTGTGCTATTATTTCTATTTCATCTGACAAACCAATAAGGTTTGCCAAACCTTCGCGGAATAATTGATGATCGTCAACTATAAGTACTTTAATTGCCATATTGCTTATTCGTTTTTCAGATACGGAACAAATACCTCTGATCGGGTTCCTTTTCCAACAGTTGAATCAATTTTTAGTGAACCGTTAATGGCGTCCAGCCTTTCATTGATACTGAAAAGGCCGTAAGTATTGGTATCTTCGTTTTTTTCAAGTTTTGCTGTGTTAAACCCTTTTCCATTGTCAGTAACCGAAATTTGGTAATGTTTGATGGTTTTATTTATTTCAACCGAAAGGGTTTTTGCATTTGCATGTTTTACAGTATTTGCTATCAATTCGCACACTATCCTGTAAACGCTGATGCTGGTTTCAGCATTCAAATCCATTTTTATTCCGTGGTCGTTAAATGTGGTTTCGATATCAAATTTATCGTTTACCTGATCCAGCTTCCATTTAACTGCCGACAGAAATCCCAATTCATATAAGATAGGAGGGCTCAAATCATAGGTAAGCAGGCGCGTTTCTGAAATAGCATTGTTTATCAGCCGGGCCGTATTTTTTATCGATTTTTTAAATTCATCCGGTAATTCAATTTGCGACACAGCCGAGAGGTTCATAAATGCCAGCGCAAGGGTTTGGCCAATACCATCGTGAAGATATTCGGCAATTCTTTTTCTTTCTTTTTCTTCGACGTCAGTCAGTTCCCGGTTCAATTTTTTAAGTCGGGTCTGATATTTCTTTATCTCTTCAATACTTTTATTTAATTTTTCTTCGGCCTCCTTTCGTCTGGTAACATCATCGCAAACACCCCTGTAGCCAATGAATTTTTTTTCATTGTTGTAAATTGGAAAACCACTTATCGAAAGCCAGACGATACTGCCAATTTTGGTGAGAAAGGAAAACTCTTTTTCGACAAACTCTTTTTCCCGCTTTACAATTCCTATGATTTCATTTTTTTCCGAAGCATTTTCTTTGTTTCTTGCAAGGTCGTAGAGGTGAGTTTTTCCAATTAAATCGGTAAAATTATGGCCAAGGATGCTTTCAACGGACTTACTTACAAAAGTAAAAATCAGATTTTGGTCAACTTCCCAGAAAAATTCCCTTACATGCTTGGAGATTTGAAAGAATCGTTCTTCGCTGTCGAGATAACGGATGGTTTGTTTTTTTATAAAAACTTCAAGTTCTTCGTTTCGCTTTCTCAACAAATCTTCGGCATTTTTAATGCGCAGCATCACCTTAACAAGGGCTACAAATTCCCTGATGTCGAAAGGCTTGGAAATAAATGCATCAGCGCCTGCATTCAACGCTTCGGTTCTTACCTTTGAATTATCCCCCAGGGCCGAAACCATTAAAACCGGAATTTTACTTGTTATTTCGGATTCTCTGAGTTTTGCACAAACTTCAAATCCGTTCATTTTGGGCATGAGGTAATCAAGCAAGATAACTTCAGGTAATTCGGTGAATGCAAGCTCCAGACCCACCATGCCCGACTGAGCCGAGATAATCTCATATTCAGGCATGTAAACATTAAGGATGCTTCTAATGGCATCAATATTTACACTAATATCGTCTATTACCAGAATTTTCATATTTGTCATGCCTGTACATTGCCCATTGGTCCCCAACTGCCATGGGCAGATCGATTAAAGAGGTAGTTTAATGAAAATTGGTTTAAGGTGTCAATTGTTATATAATCTGCAGGATTTACCCCGAAAGCCTGCTTAAAGGTTTGCTTGTAAAGTAAGTATAATATTAATGGTGTAACTATCCTCATTGATCATCTGCTGCAACATTGATAAATTATTCATATTTCCCCTTTGAGATCCCATTTCCCAATTCAGGGTAAAGGCATTTTTAATTCCATAGCCCTTATTCGACAATGTACCATTGGTCATCAGGGTAACGTCGGTATCACTGAGTGCTAGCGGTAAATTTTTTGCGTAATTCACAATGTTGCTTCCATTATCAAGATTTGTTCCGGTCGAAATTACCATCAACCCCACGTTATTAAGCTCCATTTGGTTAGCCGGATTTACATCTCCATAAAACATGGTTTGATCTGCTTTAAATAATAATGACCAGTTGGAGATGGCCCCTATTCTGATAAATGTGGATTGGCCGCCATTGACAATTCCGTTTTTGTATTCGTCAATTTCATCAAAAATAAACTGTACTGAATGGCCTGTAACAATATTAATTTCCAGAGATGGATTTGGAGGTGGAATGTCTTGTGCTTTTAATGTTATGCTGCACAATATTATTAATGTGCTTACAATACACGCGAATGTAAGTATTTGTATCGATATTTTATTTGTGTACATCATTTCCCAAATCCAATCAATTGATGCGTCTTATAAGTTGGTTGTCGAAGTACTCAGCTTTTTCTATAATATTTCCTTCTTCATCATAAGCAGTAAGGATGCCCTCCAGTTTCCCGTGATTATAATACAAGTCCATTTTAGCTCTCCCATTTTGATAAAAATGTACCCAGTGGCCGTGCTCATGATTTTCGAGGTAGTTGCCTTTCATTCGTATTTGACCGTCATCATAATAAAAAAGCCATCTGCCATCCGAATTTCCATTGATAAAATATCCGGTTTGTTTAATTTGTCCATTGGGGTAAAATACTTCCCAAAGGCCTTCGGCAATGCCATTGTTGTATACTCCTTTCATGTACACCGATGAGTCAGGATAGTAAGAAATCCACTCTCCCTGCCTTTTCCCATAGTTATATTTGCCTGTTTCAAAAAGATTACCATTACTATGAAAGTGTTTCCAGGGCCCGGCAATTACTCCGCCTTTATATAAGGTTTCAATCATTAGCTGTCCGGTTTCGTAATAAACCCTGTATTCCCCGTCGATATCAAAGTTATTGTATCGATATGATTTTTCAATTTGGCCATTTTCGTACCACGATGTATATGATTTGTAAAAGGATTGTCCGCGAACCCACGTTTTCTCCTTGATTTTTCCTGAAGGATAATATTTCTCATACATGCCGTTTTGCACACTATCAACATAATTTATCCTGTAAATAAGCATTCCTTCTGGTGAAAATCCGATGGCAAGTCCATTGAGTTTATTTCTGTTGTAAACTCTTTTTTCCTGTATCATACCGGATTCGTAATAAATCAGCATTAGCCCATACAATGAATCATTCAGGTAAAAACCCTCTGACTTAATCTCGCCATTGTGGTAGTAATTGGTAAACGGGCCGTCTTTCCTGCCATTTTTAAAATAAGATTCCCTTTTTATTTTTTGATCAGGATAGTAGGTGAGCCAGGTACTGTCCATTTTGTTGGCCTTGAAGTTTCCCTTTTGCCAAAGCTCTCCGCCACCATAGAAGAAAAAAGCCTGATGTTCTTTAATGGAATCACCTTCAATTATTGTATAATTGATGATTGATTTAATAGTAGAGCTACCTGGAAAGTAGGTGGTGTCAGCAGTAACTGATGTTTGGGCATCTGTTTTACTGAAGCAGCACAGCGAAAAAAAAGCCGCTATGAAGAAAAAGCACTTCATGGGCTGGGGTTATTTAACTTCTATGTCGAGCTGAACGCCTTCTAGTTCATCGTTTATGCCATAATCAAGAATCGCAGTAACTGAATAGTTCCCTTTTTTAAGTTTGCTGTCAAGGTTGTAGGCTACCTTTTTGCTTGACTCAGGAAGCAGAGAAAATTCGAAGGGCTCCGACATTATTTCTTCGGCATCCTCAAGGTTGACGATGGTGTAATAAACCTTGCAGTTTAAAATTTTATCTCCAATATTTATTACGTCCGATTCAAAACTTCGGTTGCCGTCCTCTGAAATAACTTCAGCAAGCCCATCAATTGTGCCTTTGAAGAAGGTGTTGCCGGCCGGTGATTGATAAATTGGAACAGCAATCCTTGCGGCAATATTCAGTCCCATCTGTACATCCTTATCAATAGCTTTTGGCCCGGTTTGCTCTTTGGCTGATTCCACAAAAAGCATAGCCCATTTTGTTGCCATGTCATCTTCAGGAACCAAAATAGTTACGTTTACCCTTGCTGATTCATTAGGTTGTAATGTAACAACACCAGGAGTTACAGTAATCCACTCGGCACATGAGCGACTTGTCGATCCGGGAGTGAAATACTTTACCTCTCCATTTTCATCAGTAAGCCAGTCGGCCAGATTGAAAATAAATGATTGTTCTGTATTGCCTTTGTTTTTTACAAAAACCTGCTGCGTTTGTGATGATCCCGCATTTGCGGCGAACATCATTTTTCCAGGAGTAACTTCAATCTCCTGGGAACTGGCATAGTTGGGACATAAAAATAATGCCATTGCAATAATTGTGATAATTGTAGAAATCTTCATTGCTCGATTTTTTTTAAATTTATTTATCTTCTTAACAAAATTAAACTAATATTTCAGATATTTATATTAATGAATGTTTTTTTTTACCCCCTTAAAAGTTATTCAATGCCAATGATGGTATTCGTTCTGTATACCGTATTACTAATTTCAACTACATAGTAGCCACTTGCCAAATTTAAATTAAACGAAAAGTGGTTTGTGTTTGGCATTGTTTTTTCGGCCACAATGCGGCCAAACATATCATACACTTTTACAATTCCTGATAAATCAAGGCTGGTTTTTTTAGTAATAAAAATGCTCTTTCCCCGGGCGTAAACCAAATATGCATTGTCAGAGCTAATATTGTTTTTAATATCTTCATCCGGATTGATGTAGAGCAGGAATCTTTTCAGATTATTTTGTTTGTGGTGAAAAAATAAATGCTTAGTAGTCTTCCTCAGATCGATAATTTCATTTGTAATAAGATCCTTGATGAAAATATTAATGGAATCATTTAATGCTGATATTGGTGACAACGAAATTTCACAGAT
>JGI10211J34971_10002830_pt1 | contig 13991 bp, 20 predicted proteins | sample Etolagsediment_FD_34971 | JGI IMG/M metagenome (IMG submission 34971) | reverse complement strand
TTTTTTAGACGATCAGCCGTTGTTCCATCATGAGCAACGGTTGTTCCGAGTCTTGGATCAATGACAGATTTTACAGGTGATAATGGACCCATATATCTTGAATGGGGTAAAGCATTTCTACTCTGAGACCCTTTATGAAAATACCCGACAAGTTGATCTACTAGTTGCATTGGACCAGAGACAGGATGTGTGTCGCAATGTTTGACTATTCTACGTGCAAACTTAGGATTGAACATCACAGCTTCCATTGCATGTTGACCAAAGAACTGTACCATCAAATGAGGATCATATTGAATCGCACCCGGTGTTACTAGCCATGCATCGTGCTCAAGTACAAGGATTGGAACGTTCTCTACTGCACATTTTTTCCACAGATTGTATTGACTATAAAAGCAAGCTTTTTCCGTATCTGTCAACTCTCTACCATTTGATCTTGTACCAAATGTCAAACCAGATTGTTCTGATAAAGTCTCTGGTGTCACTGCATCATAAAATCTTAAATCAAAACCTTCCCAAGATTGCCTACAATAGTTAGCATAGGTCTCTGATATCGGATTATCTTTCACTCTAATCATAATTGTTTTAAAAAGCATTGCATTTCTCATTTTAGGGGTTGACTCGTACCTCTATTTATAGTAAAAAGGATATGTAAGAAGGAGAATCAATTATGAAAGTTACAGTTTTACATATGGAACGCAATGAGATCACAGGTGACACAGAAGGTTTTACACCTGTTGCAGAGGTTAACTTTCCAGATGGTCACAACACTATGGACATTCTTGAGTATGCGTTCCGTTGGACTAACAACGTTTACGGTAGCTGGTCTAAAAAGAGCGGTGAGGCTGCTAACGATGATGTTACCGTTCTTGTTGAGCGTGAAGACGGTTTAGGTCTGCGTTCTACTTCAATGTTTGATCGTATGGAAATCGGTGGTATCGTTTACGAAGTTGCTATGTTTGGCTTCAAAGAACTTGGTTACGTAGAGGAGATGATGTAATGATTGTTATTGATCGTGAAAGCCCACAGGGTAATGCGTTTTACATTCTTGGTGTTGCACAAAAGCTGATGAATCAGAAGGGTTACACTGCTGAAGAACAAGAATGTGTTTTGACTGAGATGAAGTCAGGTGACTATGATGACTTGTGTAGTGTGTTTGAACAAACGTTTTGTGATGATGTGGAGTTAGTATAATGGGAAAAGTAGAGTATAACGGTAAAGTCTATGACGCACGTCATGGTGGTCCTTTTGACCGAGGTGCTGCAGACAGCTATTATGGTCGTGCTCCAAATCCTCATTATTTTGTTGGGGCTACTTATTCAACTGATAAAGTCACTCGTGATCAAATGACGCAAGAAGAAATAAAAGCGTATCATGCAGGGTTTGATGAGAATGAAGAAGCAGGTAACTTTAAGGATTACTAATGATTTATAAACATGAGAAGTGGGGAGACGACAAGTATTACCAGATAGTCCCTCGTTTCAATGGTGGCTTTGTGCTACGTGAATACAACAATGGTGCAAGACGCACTGATGTTGATATGACACCCCAAGATAAAGATAACTTTGAAAAACTATTGGAGAGAAATGGCTGGTATGAATACATTCGTTAAAGAACTCAAAGCACAACACAAAGAGTTTATGCGAAAGCAAAAGAAACAAGCAGGTGTAAAACGCAGAGAGAACAAAAAACAAGATGATGAACTTGAGTTATATAATCCCCATTACACTGATGCTCCACGTTATGCTGAAGAATACTATGGAGATGTCTATCGTGCCACAACTCGCTACGATAACGATTGGGACTAATGATTGATTATCTGAAAGCAGCTAAGATTCATATGGAAGGTGATGGTCTCAGGATCATCACCCAAAATAGTTTTGGGTATGGTGATATCTTAAGACTTATGGCATACGCCGAAAGCCTGATGTTAAGTTCATCTAGAAAGGTTCACGTGACTTATGTGCTACCACCACATTACCCTTGGTCTTATCAATATGAATATAACATTAACTATGCTTTAAGTCAGTTCAACTTATTAACAACATATGATGTTGAGATAACTTCTCTTGACACCTATGCTCATAAGTACACAAATCTTCTAAAGAAAGAATATGCAGAACAAGTTGCAGCATGGTTAGGGTATCCAAAGTTGACTCCAAAGCATAGTTCTAGTGATGGCGATTATGTATGTGTGTGGACATCATGGACGAATCTAAGTCCTGTATCTAAAGATAAAATGCCTATAAATAAAGATGAGTTCGAAAGTTTTTTAAAAACACTTGACATTCCTATCAAAATGGTAGATTATAGAATGAATATTGAAAAAACCTTCGAGACGATTCGCAATAGTAAACTGTGTCTAGGTTACGAAGGAATGGGACAGCAGATAGCATACCACTACGGCAAGCCTATCATCACTATGTCCAACCTTGTACAGGTATCTAAAAATACAGGTGGTCCTGAATCTAGGATTGCCAATGATCTAAAAACCGTAAGGAGATACTTGAATGTTCATTGACCCGATCATTATACAATGGATACTATTAGGCGCAGCGTCTGCCTGTGCCTTTATGGTCGGATTTGTGTGGTCCGACAATCGCAAAGAAGAGATTATAGAAAACACTATCGTCTATCTTGTAGAAAATGGTTTCGTTCACGCCAAAAAAGTGAACGGTGAAATCGAGATTATACCACTTGATGAGGTTGACAAACCTTAATCGTTTTGATATAATCATTGTTATGGAGATTTGTTATGGCTAGAAAAAAAAGACAGCTATCTGAAGAGCAACGTCAAGAACTACGTGAACGTTTAGAAAAAGCAAGAGCTTCTAAGGCTCCTGCTAAACAACTATCTATTCATGAGTCTATTCGACACTTACCAGATACAGACCCATTCGCCCCACCTCGTGTGCGTGGATGGATCAAGGCAACCAAAGAGCGTATGCAATCCATGCGTAAATGGAAAAACTCTAAAGATGTAAAAGAACGTCAGGCATATATCAACGAAGAAATATATCTTGGTAATCTGCAAGCGTATCTACGCACAGGTATTTACTTAGATAGTCGTTGGGGAGCTGAACGTCAACACTCTGTAAAGCAACGGTGTGTTGCCATGGCATATTATCCAGATGGAACACCCAAGAGAACCGTTGGGGTATTTTACCCTGACGTGGGAACCTATACTCAAGAAATGGCAGATGAGGATAATGCAGGAAGAAAACTTCTTAACAAAAACAAAGTTCACGCAACTCGTAGAGGAAACCGTAAAGTCGCATAAATCATCTTACATGGACGCAATCATTTTTGTATGTGATGATGTAGACGTAGACTTAGAAGATGTTCGAAAGTTTATATCACCCACCATTAAAGACAAACTTGAAGCTGAAGCAATGAGACTTAACTTTTTACCACAATCAAATTCATTACCTATAGAGTGACACATGATAAAACTACCACCCAAGTTATATTTAAAACGAAAAGATATTCCTATCCAGAGTCTTTTGGATATGGCAGAGGATCAAAGCGACTTTTCTGAGGCTGGTGTTTATAGAAAAGACTTTAACGGTGTTGATAAAAATACCAGATCAACAAAGGTTAAGAAAGATATCAAACCAAAAGATTATCCTGATATCTGCAAGTATCTTTTAGAGATGGTATCGATATGGAATGGTACACTTGATCCAAATGATTATAAGGTAGCAGAGTTTAACTATCTCAAGTATGAAAAGGGAGATCACTTTACAAGACACAAAGATATGTTGCCTGATGGCGAAAGGATATTTTCTACCTCAACTATCATCACTAAATCTGATGACCTAAAGGGTGGTGATTTTGTCATATTTCAAGACGATGGTTTTTTTCAAGCAATAGACCTAGATATTGGAGAGACAGTATTCTTTTCATCAGAAACTCATCATCAGATAGACCCTGTGATTTCTGGCACTCGTGAAGTTCTTGTTGCATGGATTTGGAAAAAGACTGAAAAAGAAAAGCAACTCGAAAGAGAAGTCATGGGCATGAGAGAACAAGAACGTAGAATGAAACAACAACAAGAAGAAATTCAAACTATGTAGTTGACTTTTTATAAATACTTCTTTATAATGGAATCATTGGACAATACAATATACAATAACATACAGTAAAATACGGAGAAATACATATGTCATTCGCAGCACTCAAACGTAATCGCACAGACCTTGGTAAACTTGTAGAAGCAGCTACAGGTGGTGAACAGAAAACAGATAATCGTAATGATGATCGTTTTTGGCAACCAACACGTGACAAGGCTGGTAATGGTTACGCTGTGATCCGTTTCCTACCTGGAAACGCAGACGCACCTACACCTTGGGTTCGTTATTGGGATCACTTCTTTAAGGGACCAACAGGTCAATGGTATGTAGAGAAATCGCTTACATCTATTGGCAAACCCGATCCACTCGCAGAAGCAAACGCAAAGCTTTGGAACGAAGATGGTTCCGAAGAGGCAAAGCGTATTGTGCGTGAACGTAAACGCAACCTACGTTATGTCGCTAACGTTCTTATCATCTCTGACCCTTCTAATCCAGAGAATGAAGGTAAGGTGAAACTATATCGTTTTGGAAAGAAAATCTTTGATAAGATTATGGACTCATTACAACCACAGTTCCCTGATGAGGCACCTGTCAATCCATTCGATATGTGGTCAGGCGCAGACTTCACATTAAAGATTCGTAATGTCGAAGGTTATGCAAACTATGACGCTTCAAGCTTTAAAGCACCAAGCGAGTTACGTGCAGGTGATGATGAGGCAAAAGAGTCTTTGTATAATCAACAACATGACTTATCTGAGTGGGCTGATCCTGCCAACTATAAGTCATACGATGAACTTAAGTCTCGTTTGGCTATTGTGCTTGGTGAGTCAACACCTCGTACACGTCAACAAGTAGAAGATTTGGATGATGAAATCCCATCATTCGAAAATCGTTCTGCCCCTGCACCAAGTGCACCATCTACACCTGAACCTCAGATCACAACGGCTGAGAGTTCCATGGACGATGATGACACCATGGCTTACTTTTCTAAGTTAGCCGCAGAAGACTAAAGAAAGAGGCTCCTTCGGGAGCCTTTTTTAATGCACTTGTCCTATAGCTACGCCAAAGCCACGCATAGACATATATTTCTTTTCATATCTAAGATCAACTGATGACATACCAGAACCTTGTAGATACTTCTTATCAGATGATCCAGCTGGTGGACCGCTTTGGGTTTTTACAGAGTTATCAACATTATTGATGGTGATACTTTGACCGCCTTGTTGCATTGCCCCATATGTTGGTATCTCTTCACCTCTAAGTTCTTTTAGTCCCATGATAGCATTACTTAAATCTAATCTTGGACCATATCCTTCAGCACCTTTGAGTTCTTCACTTGTTATTATGTTATTATTGTCTTTGTCGATGGTCTTAAGTATTCTTTCATATTCTGCAATCTGAAGTTTTCTTGCAGCTTCATCAACTGTACCCGATCCAATCAAATAATCTTTTAGCCAATCAGGTAATACACCAACAACACTATCTTTGATTTGTTGTCCAATCTCAGAGATGTTTGGAAGCCAACTTGACAAATAAGTAAAGAAGTCCATAGTCCAATCAATAACTTTTTGTTTAATATCGATTGGGTTCTCAGGGTCTGTCCATCCTAAAAAACTTCCAAGCCAGTTGAATATTTTGTTTGGAATAATCATCATAACATCAGTAAGTGTGTCAAGACCCTCTACACCAAACCCTAATCCAGTTAAAAATGTGTTCCATGCCTGTTTACCTGCCTCTGCAGGATCACTAAACAATGTACCTACCCAGTTAAATAGCTTTTTAGGAATGCCTAGAATAGTCTCAAACATATCTTTCAGTCCTTTTTCAATATCAACATTGTCTAATGTTTCCGCAGCAGAGTCCCATCCTATCTCTTTAAATGCCCAACTCAAAAGACTTTTTAATAGGTTAGCTGGAGCACCAAGAAAGTCGCCTAGTGCACCAGAGATACCTGCCGCAAACTTGTCATATGTGTCCCCCTCTTTTGTCTGATACGCATTAACACCATCAAATATAGACATGACTACACCGATAGGCCAAAGTATCTTACCNAATAACGAANNNAACTTACTNGCACCTGTCATAAATGGTCGCATGAACTCAAAAATAGCTTTGCCTGTTCCTGTGGCAAACTTCGCAACACCTTCAGAGATACGCACCAAAGGTCTTAACAATCTACCAATCTGAAACGTAACTCTACCAATAATGTTTTTCTTAAAGTTACCTTCCGCATCCCGTATAGTTATTAGTTTACCATCAGCACCAATACCAAATACATTTAAGAACTTTGTTCTAAGACTCTGTAGAGCATCCTCTACTGCCTGTGTTACAGTAATGGTTTGTGTTCCTATTTTTTCACCTTTTGTGTTTAGATAGTCTATAACTTTACCTTCAGGCCCAATACCAAAAATACGTCTAAGAACACTTAAACGTACATTATCCATACCCTTAGATATTACCCCTATTATACTTGATGGCAGACTTCTTAGCTTTTTAATGTATCCTAGTTCCCATCCTCTTAGTCCTTCCAATGCACCCACAAGTGCTGTAAAACCTGCAAATGCGCCACCTTTTGATAGTAGCATACCAAGATTCAGACCTAGATTATTCGGTCCTTGTTTAGATGCTGCGCCAGGAGAACTTCTAGTTTCTCTCTGTACTTTTTTTGCCTCAGATGCAGCTTCTTCTTGGTCTTTGATTTGTCGCTTTAAGAACTTAAAATGCTCTTCAAAAACATAGCGAAGTTTGTCAACTGAATCAGTTGTTTGATCTTGCTTCTTATTGTTTTCAGCTAACGCTTTTACCACGTCTTTAAAATCAGCCATTTTTCATCCTTTGCCTTTCAGCCTCCGCTTGCTGTTCTTTGATTTGATCAACAAGCATTTGTAAGTATATTTCTCTTTCCCAAGGTATCATACTTTCTATTTCATCAAGAGAATAATGATGGTTCTGTATCAGTTGAAAGTTCACATTATAATAGTTAACCAAGTTATCATGAGAAAGAGATACTAAAAAAAATCGTTCATTCCTCTCAACTTCAACTCATTATTAGCATTACAACTTGTGCATTCGAATGACGCATCATAGCTTACCTGTGGCATAGCTTCGATGAACACTCGAATATCATCAAACTGTGATGTAGACAGAGATTCAATGAAATCCATTTGATCTTGTGGAGTTTCATCTTTAAACGAAATAATCTCATCATCTGTCAACACCGATTCAATACATTTTGAAATCATATTAAATGTTTGTTCTGTTGTAGACTCGCTCATAAAGATATCCCCACCAACAAGGTCCATGTATGATGGATACTTCATCTTAATACTAATATCATCGTTCAATACAATAACAGAATCTACATCAGGCATGTCAGCTTTGATATCATCCAAAACCACAGAGATTTCATTTTCAGTTTCGCATTGTGTACACTGAGGTGTCAGTTTAATATTCTCACCGACAGATTTTGATCTAATGTTAACAAACATATATTCAATATCAAAACTTGTCAGCGTTTTTTTATCAATAGGTTCATCCACACATGCAACGATAGTATCAGCGATAGCTTGGAAGATTTGCGTTTGATCTTGACTTTCAAGAGCAAGCATCAAAACCTTTTCTTCTTTCACTAGATATGGTCTAAACCGCACATTCTGTTGTGTAGATGGTATTACAAGATCATACTTTGGTTTATCATTTAGCTTTGGTAACGCCATTTCATTTCATCCTTTAGTTAAATATTCTCCCTAATGCTGTTCCGATTTGAGTTTGAATAAACTTCTCAGTCGTACTGGCTAACTCTACTTCATTAGCATACCAGTTTGTATATGAGAGTTGCACATTCAGTTCGACAACACCATCAAGTTCGTTATTTAGTTGAATATCATTCATTGTTGTTGGGAATGCGTCTATGAGTGTACATGAATAAATCACATCATCATTAGTCACATAGTTAAGATCAAGTTGACCCTGAGCCAAGTCGATTGGACCAAACTTGGGTAATCTGTTTTGTATTTCTGAAGGTAACTTAGGAATACCAAGTGGAGTTTGATACACTGGTAAACCAATGCCCTTCTTAAGTTGTTCGATGACAACCTGCTTACCATATCCTTCTTTGCCTCTGAGATAGCCCACAGAATGGTCTGATTGGTTCACTGCAAGGTTTTGCCACACCTCAAAGTATTTTCTGATACCATAGTCATTTAAAACATGAAACGTCACCGAAACGACACTTACACCATAGCCATAAGGAACCTTTTGAGTTCTCATACCAATCCTACGTTCATTGGTTAGAACTTGTCTCCCTGGCATTACAACGTCTTTGCAAAGTAGATTGACTTCTTCACTTGTAGCACCTGGAAGCGAAGGTAGCTTTACTCTGAAAACATTTGGACGTGCTATACCATCTTTTCTAGAGATAAGACTTTTCATTGTATCAATACTAGACATTAAATCATCCTTCTAGAATCTTTGTATACTTGAGAACCACTTGCTTTCTGCCATGATGCAGTCGGTAGAAATGTAGCGATCTCCCACTCAGGTGCAGGTATTCTTGCAAATCTACTTCTCACTTGTTTGTTCAAGTAATGTTTAACACAAGGCTTGAAGTGTTTGAACTTGGCTGTTCTCTTAAGTAAGTCATATGTAACATCAAACTTTGTACTTTCATTGTACTTAGTGTTGGTTGTCACGTCCATCAAGGCATCTAGAAACTTTGCTCTTAGTAATGGGGGAAGATAATGCAAGTTCAATCCTAGAAAGCCCCCTTCGGCTGGACCAATAACAATAACTAACGGAAACGCATCGTAGTATGGTAAAGTCTCTTTATGCTTTGGATCGTAGAAAAACATCTGCATAGAGCCAATGAGCTGCCTATTGGTAAGCTTTAATGAGTCATCCCTCATGATGTCATTGCGATTTACTCTACGAATACGAGTTAAGCGTTTACGAAACCACTCCCTAGACTCTTGTGTTCTGGGAGTAATACCTGCTCTAAATGCTTCGATTTCTAAGTTTTTAAATAAGTTTGACATGCTATTATTTATATTGATTTTTGGGGTTGACGAATCGATAAAATAGTATATAATTAAATAGAGGTTTTTGAGGTGGGTGAGTATACTACTTTTTCTTAGGTTTAGGTAATGGTTTTAGAGGCTTAATCTTTTTCTTAGGCTTAGGAAGTATACCCATAGCTGATAGTTTATTCTCTGTCCATATTTCAAATCCCCATCCACGATCCGCAGCGTATTCTTGAGCAGCACTCCATTTGTTCATATTCTTAACATATGTCATACCTTCATTGATATAACGTTTAGATTTTCTACCATGGAATGCAGGAGGCTTTGTTTCTTTCTCAGGTTTTATTTCAACAAGAACAGTCTTACCACTTGTATATGTGATTTTTAAATCCATAAAGTATCTATGGTACTTTTTATCAACCTCATACAGATAAGGAATGACAACTTCCTCAGAAACCCATTCCTTTACAATCTTTTGTTCATCACACCATTTGAATGCATTACGTTCCCAAAGTGATCGAAAAATAACATTGTCTGCATCACCTTTGTACTTAGACTTATTTTTAACTTTATACCTGCCTGAGTATGCCATGATTACCTTATAAATAATAGAAACTTTTTTGTATTTATTAGGAAAAGATGTAATGACACTCAACAGAAACTTTAAGTTTCCTTTAGAGGATGATGGATACAAAGGTAGGATAACCTTTGAAACCGTGCAAGAAAACTATAAAACTCTACCTGAAACCGTTTTCAATGGTCTTATTGAATCTAGAACAGGCGGTGTTGACCCTGTGGGAACTGGTTCTACTGATGATCCTACTGTAAAGAAATCTTTGTATGGGACACAAAAGACCCAAAGAGGACCGTTGCCACCAAGATTTGACAAAAGACGAAAGGCAACATTGTATTTGCCTGGGGCTTTACAGTTTCAAGATAATGTTGAATATACTAATGTGGACTTGGGTATTATTGGACAAGGTGCATTCAACGCTATTCAAGCGGGTCAGAGTGGACGCTCCGTATTAGGTGCAGCCACATCAAATCTATTACCAGACTTTACATCTATTCAAGAAGCATTTAACTTTGGTTTGAGATCAGAGGCAGCACAAGTCGCTGCATTGCGTCTGACAAGTAAACTAAGTCCAGAGGTTCAGGGTGCTATCGAAACAGGTACTGGTATTGCATTGAACCCTAACAGAAGATCAACACTACGTGGTATTGGTGTACGTCAGTTTAGATTTACATTTAAAATGATTCCAACTTCACCAGAAGAGGCAAGAGAAATCAAAGACATTGTACAGTTCTTCAGAGAAGAGATGTATCCAGACACGTCTAACGATGCATTGAACGCAGCCCTACGTTTTCCGAATAAGTTCAAGATAAAAATGTTTTATGATAGTAAAAAAGTTGCCACGAAAATCTTACCATCGTTTTTGGCAAACGTGGATGTGGTATACAACTCAACAGGCATGTCATTTCACAAAGACGGTAGCTTTCAAGAAACTGATTTGTCTCTATCGTTTATTGAAGAAAGAGCATTGACTAAGAGAGATATTATAAATGAAGTTGAATCAGACTACGTATTACCATCAGTGATTGGCACAGGGGCAAGATAATATGTCATTTTTTAGAAACTTCCCACTTATTGATTACAAGTTTGGTAACGAAACTAGTAACACCATCTTTCAAAACTTGACGACTTATATCGACTTGATTGATCAGGTTGCAGATGACGTATCTTTCTATGAAAAGTATTATATTAAAGATAATACAAGACCTGATGTATTGTCGTATGAGTTATATGGTACAACAGATTTGTATTGGACCTTTTATCTACTCAACACGAAGTTGAGATTACAGGGCTGGCCTCTCAACTCAAGTGAAGTATACGATTGGGCGAAAAAGATTTATCCTAACAGAGTGATTAAGACAACTGCCCCTATGTGGGGTGAGTTTTATATTGGAGATATTATCGCTGATAGAAATAATCTTGATGAGTTTGGAACACAATACAAGGCAAAAATCTTAGACAAGAGTTATGATCTTGGACAAATCGTCGTAGAACCAATCATTGATGTTAAATCAATCACGCTTACAGAAGCAGGCTCAGGTTACACAAGCCCACCTACCGTTACGATCAAAGGTGGTGGTGGCACAGGTGCGACTGCACAAGCGGTTATGACTTTCTTAAACGCTGATAATGAAGTTGAAACCTCTGAGACTATTCAGAGTATTGCTATTCTAACTGGTGGTGAAGGATACACACGTATACCTGAGGTCGTGATATCAGAACCAAATAGACCAAACGGAACACAGGCTACAGCTACTGCACAAATATCTGGTTTCTCGCTCCCAAGAAACACGACGATATATACTCAAGCAAATCAACCAAATCCATTATTATGGGACGATGACCTTGTACGCTCTTTGATTACAACTAACTCAGTGCTACAATATAACGCTGCCCATCACTATAATGACGCAGATGGTAACTTCACTGATCTAATCATTTCAAGCAATGGTGGTGTTGAGAATAGAGATGGTGTCGTTCCCTTTACTGCTGTGTCCAATCTAGAAAATCTAATAAACGTGAATGAGGATTTACGTAATATTAAAATCTTCAGACCTAACGTTGCAAGTCAAGTCAACGCTGAGTTCCAAAAACTTTTGAGAAACTAATATGGCGACACCCTTAGTATCAGCTGAACAGTTAAGAATTATTAGTATATCCATTGAGTCTGAAAGATTCAGTGAACCACTATATGTCTCTAACTTAGGTGCAGGGTCTGGCATTGTTATTGAGGCTAATATCTACGAAGACTTGTCCAAAGCATTCTTGACAGGTGATATCATTCTTCAAGATGATCAAGACATTTATAGACTTGCAGATATATCAGGCACAGAAAGGGTTATCATTAACTTTGAGTCTCCTGATCAATCTGGTGATCTTATAACAGTTAGATTTATTATAAATGAAGTTATTGAGAGCATTAAGTATAATGACTATGCATCTGTTCTAGTGGTATCTTTGATCGAAGATATCAAGTATTATAATGATATCAATAGGTTTAGTAAAGCATATACTGGAACTGGTGAAGAGATCATCAAGAATATTGTTAGCGATAAACTATCACGTGAACTCGTAATCGAAAGCGAAGTCACATCAACTCAAGAAGCGTTTCGTTATATTGTTCCCTATCAATCTGCGTTCTCTGCTATCAAAACTGTTCTACGAAAAATGTCCACGCCAACAGGTATGCCTTTTTTCTTTTATTCTTCTGTGATTGATGATAAACTATATCTAACGGACTTAGAAACGATCATCAAACAAGAGTCTTTCAACAAAGATAAACCACTAGTATTCGATCAAGATAACGTGATCCAAAATGATATTGAATCTCAGGCAGTAAACATTACCTCATATGATGCAGGTCTTTTAGACGATACATTGTCTCTTGCCACTTATGGTGGTATGGGTTCGAAGTATCAATCCGTGAATGCAACAACAGGCACACCATTCGAATATCATATAGATATGCATGAACACTTCACTGATCTCATTCGTGCAGGTCTCTTTCCAAAAGATCAGAACTTTATTTCTATAGACAAAGAGTTCATTGCTGATCCATCTGGTATTCGACAAGATAAGATTACAGACTATGACTCAAAGATCGTTTCACGTGTAATATCAGAACCATACAATGATGTAAATGGGTTTAGTCAAGAATCATATGAGGGGCAAGAAACACTTTATTCTGTCAGAGATAATACGCTACATCATCTTTTGAAAAATACATATGATATAAATCTCCCTGGTTTATTGTTCTCAGTAAGAAATGTTAAGACAAGTGTTGGTCACTTGATACGAATGAATATTTACAGAAACGATATGGGCGACACACCTGGTTTGAGTAAAGCGATTGATGAAAAGAGATCAGGCGATTTTATTATTATGTCAAAGAGACATTGCTTTGACTTAGCAGGCGAAAAACATAATGTCGCATTGAAGCTAAGTAGAATAACACAACCAAGGATCGCACGATGAACGAATACTATGGCGACAATACAAGATGGTTTGTTGGTCGTATCATTAACGATCAAGACCCTGATGAGCGTGGTCGCTTTCAGGTAAGGATACATGGTGTCCATTCTAGTGATGTTGAAGATAGATATCTACCATGGGCAGAAACGATGCTACCAACAACAGAAGGTGGTGTTTCAGGCATTGGTAGAATACCTCAGATGAAAAGAAGTGCTCTTGTCTTTGGGTTCTTTTTAGATGGTGCTCAATCCCAAAACCCAATCATCTTAGGTTCGATGAGTCATGTTGAACTGCCATCATCCACACAACAACGTGGGGCAGCCGAAGGTGGTAGGATAGACTTACTTGATCCTAGAAGTGTTGGTAAAGAAGGTGTATTGATTAGTAATCAACAAAGACAAATATATCAAGATGGCGCAGCAGAGTTAAGAGAACTTCGTGTACTCACTATGGATATACTTATATCTAATGGTTTACCTACGGTATCTGCGGCAGGCGTGTGTGGTAATATAGAAATCGAAAGTAACTTCAACCCAAAGGCAGAAGCCAGAAACGATAAAGAACATTCTCTTGGCATTGCTCAATGGAACAAAAGATGGAATCGTTGGCAAAGACTCGAAGCATATGCAGCAGAGTTAAATGAAGACCCATTTGACTATTTCTTACAGATGAAGTTTTTAATCTATGATATGAAAACAGGTGGCATTCATAAGTGTTGGGAACATCTAAGTAATGTGGCGAACATCACAAACTTTGATGGCGCAAAGGACGATAAGAACTCTACGTGGTATTTCTTTGACGTGTTTGAAAAGACTGATCCAGCAAAATATGTTTATAAGAAAAGATCAAGACCAGGTG
>JGI10211J34971_10002828_pt1 | contig 14001 bp, 10 predicted proteins | sample Etolagsediment_FD_34971 | JGI IMG/M metagenome (IMG submission 34971) | reverse complement strand
AAGGCTTCCGACAGTATATCAATTAATTCAAGAGCGACAAAAATAGCGGCGGGGGCTCGAATAGATACCGGCACAACCGAAAGATCAGGCCGTACCGGAAACAGGACAGCCAACAGAACAACCGCCATCAGCAGCTCCGACAAATCTTTCAGTGCTGACACCGAACGCACCGGTGGCAGGCGGGGCAGAAGGTCCTCAAGAGTAAGATTCCAAGAGCGCCACCATGCAGTAAGACGAGCCCATCGCCACGAGCATGTATACAGGAACCGCCACAACCGGATAAGCCACAGAATCATATGGCCCCGATACCACTATCCTGTTTACTACGGATGGGGGCCATACTTTACGTTCCGGTATGTGTACCCTTACCATCACCGCAAGTACCTCTTCGTCAGCCTGGGTGGATACTGGCCCGTACATTACAGATACATGCGCTACTACTGGTATCCGTCTCACGCCTATGACTGGTACGGTTACCAGCCGATTGCCCGCGAAGTCCAGGGTGATACATACAACTACTACACCTACAATTACTACGGCGACGGTACCACAGATTCGGCCCTGACAACGCAAGACCTGACCACGGTGGATGAGAACACCTTTGCGGATGTCCGCGCAAAGCTTGCCGCCCAGACCGAAGCCCCCGATGCGCAAACTCTGGCCGATACCTACTTTGAAGAGGCGGTCAAGGCCTTCGAAGCGGGCGACTACAGCACCGCTGCCGACAAGTTCGCCGAGGCGATCGACCTTGCCCCCGACGACAAGGTACTCCCGTTTGCCCACGTCCAGGCACTGTTCGCAGACAAAAAGTACCTCCAGGCCGCTGCGGTCCTACGAGAAGTATTGGAGAAGGTTCCCGCCGAGGAAGAAGGCGTCTTCTACCCTCGCGGCCTTTATCCCGAAGAAGAGGTCCTCTTTGAACAAATTGACCTGCTTTCAGAGGCAGTCCCCCTGCGCGGTTTCGATTCGGACCTGCAGTTTCTATTGGGTTATCAACTGTTAGGTGTCGGAAGCATTGAAGAGGCCGCTGAACCGCTACAGCAGGCCAGTTTGAACCCGGCTAATGCAACTTCCGCGAAGACACTGCTGGACCTTCTGGAAAAGATAAATACGGAAACAGACGAAAATGTCGAGCAATAACCATCCTTGGGAAAAACGCGATGCAGAAAAAGCAATTGACAAATTTCGTTCTACTTTTGACGGCTCTGGCATGCTCGACCATTCAGGCCGGCGATTGGGCCGAATTCGCCGTCGATATCTCAACGGACGACCAGCAGTATCCCGACGTCCACGGCAATACAATCGTCTGGCAACAGCTCGTCGCGGGCGACTGGGATATTTATGGTGCCGATATTACCGATCCCGAGAATCCCACGTATTTTGAGGCTGCGGAATTTGTGGACGACCAGACCGAACCGGCTATATACGGAAATACGATTGTATGGCAAAGTTTCGTCGAGACGGACTGGGGAATTTACGGTGCCGACCTGAGCAACCTCGAAAATGTTTTTGTCATAGCCGACATTGAAGGCAGCGACCAGCAAAATCCCGCTATTTATGAAAACACAGTCGTCTGGCAGGACAATTATTTCACCGACTGGGACATCTTCGCCGCCGATATTACCGATCCCTGCAATGTGCTGGAATTTATGATTACTCCCTTTGAAGACGACCAGCAGGCACCGGCCATCTACGGCACCACGGCTGTTTGGCAAAACGGCACGACCGGTGACCTGGATATTTACAGCACCGACTTTACCGACCCCTGTAACTTGGAACATTTCCTCGTTGCAGGTTTCGACTTTGACCAGCAGGTTCCCGCCATCTATGGCACCACAGTTGTGTGGGATGACAGTTTCTTTGGCGACCCCGACATTTTCGCTGCTGAAACTTACGAACCCAAAAGGCCCATTGAGTTTGCCCTTACTCTACTAAGTGCATCGCAACTCAATCCGGATATAGATGGCCACCTTGTAGTCTGGCAGGACGACCGATATGGTGACTGGGATATATTCGGCTACAACCTTAGCACCGGCCGGGAATTTCTGATCACCGATGATCCCTGCGACCAGACCAATCCCGCTGTCAGCGGCAATACCGTGGTTTGGCAGGACAACCGCAACGGAAGCTGGAACATATATGCTGTCATATTGGACGGTTCTGAGGTTGCCCAGTGCACTTCCATTATAGAAGGCGATGTGAACGGCGACTGCAAAGTTGATTTGGCTGACTTTGCCGTAATGACGTCGAACTGGCTCCAGTGCAACCTTGAACCGCAGGAACTTTGCTGGCAGTAAACAGTCCGCTTATGGGGCGGCTGTTTGGATGAATAGATGTTGGAAATGATTGTAATAAAGAAATTCGTAAAAAACTTTGTTGAGATGAAACGGAGGTGCAAAATGACTAAGAATGTAACAAAAATCATGATGGTAGTTGTTGTGAGCCTTGCGTCGGTATTCATTGCAGGCTGTGGAAGCGAGGCACAAATCGGCTCCGCTCTTGGTGCTCTTGCCGGTGCAGGAATCGGCCAGTTGGCAGGTGGCGACACCGAGGCAACCCTGATTGGAGCTGCGGTAGGCGCCGGGGCCGGCTACATGTTGGGCAACGAAACCGACAAAAAGGCCTCAGCCGCCGAGCGGGATGCAATCAGGGCCGACCAGAACAGCACCGTTGTGTGGATTACCAACAGCAACGGCTCCCAGGTCCCCGTCAGGCTCGCCAAAAACGGCCCGGCCTACATCGGCCCAAGGGGCGAGATTTACAACCAGTTGCCGACCCAGAACCAGCTTCGACCCGTATATGGCTTTTAGCAACCGCACGACCTGACAGAGAATCTCGTTGTGTTCCTCCTTGCCGGTTATATTACAACTGTAATGTCTTCGCATATTTTTGAATCATTTACACTCTTGCTGCTTTGGTTTGGTGAGCCGATGGAGAGGAAAAAACGAGGAAATATTTTTCGCAAGTACCCTTACTTTTGAGTCCCAGAATCGTACGAGATATATTATTTACGAGCAGTCATGTTATCGCAGCCCCAGAATTGCGACAAATTCGCGGGGGTGGCAAACGGACATTGAATCCGGCGCTCGAACAACCTGCGTTTTTTCGCTAAAATCAAAGGCGAGCAAATTCCAATGTCTCTTTCCTTAGACTCAAACACTTCATGCTTTTACAAGTCTTACTGTCTATTCACTCTATAGAAGAGCTTGACAAATTGCTTGATGCTTGCCCCAACTGGGGCTGGAAAATGTTGATTGCACTCTGCCGGCCTGCGTCGCGGTGAAGCTCTGGTACTACGGTGGGCAGATATTAATTGGGAAGAACATCATTTTTCCGTGATTGCAGAAAAAACTGGCCGTCACAGAGTAGTACCAATCGGACCCAAACTATATCAACTGCTACTCGACGCATTTGATCAAGCCGAAGAGGGTGAGGGGCGAATTTGCCCAGTTTCCATGCACTCCCTATGGCGCAATTTTCAAGTATATCGCAAACGAGCTGGACTAAAAAGGTGGAAAGACGCCTTCAAAGTCATGCGAAGGAACTGTGAAACAGACTGGGCACAGAAATATCCCCAGTACGCAGTGTCAACTTGGCTCGGCCGTGACATTCAAGTATCTGCCCGTCATCATCTCCAAGTTCCGATGGAATTATACAAAAAGGTTGCCACCACAAACGAAGTCCAAACTGGCACAAAAACTGGCACAAAACAGGAACTCGAAGAATGTGCAAAAAATGAAGTCTCTACAACTCTTTTATTTGCAGAGGCTTAGACGAATGGGCGGTATAGGACTTGAACCTACGACCTCCTGCGTGTCGAGCAGGCGCTCTATCCAACTGAGCTAACCGCCCCGGTATTTGTCAACAATATAGTATCGGGAAAAACACAAAAAATCAAGCCTTTACAAAAGAAAAATTTTCCCAATTGCATACGGTTGTATATTTCAACTGATACCGCTGGCCTTGACAATTGGCGTAAAAGAGGCGATACTCAACACAAAAGCAGCGAAAACTTTAATTAAAGGAGATAATAAAAATTATGTTCTTACTCGGGTATGACATCGGAACTTCGTCTATAAAAGCGACGTTAATGGACGCCGACACCCAGCAGGTCATCGCCTCGGCAACCGCGCCGGTCAAAGAAATGGAAATTATCGCCCAACAGGCCGGCTGGGCGGAACAGCACCCCCAAACGTGGTGGCTCAATGTAAAGGCCGCAACGGCCCAGATACTCGCGACGGCCCGAATTGACACCGGCGACATTGGGGCCATCGGCATAACTTATCAGATGCACGGCCTGGTCGTTATTGACAAGAATCTCGAACCTTTGCGCCCGGCTATAATCTGGTGCGACAGCAGGGCGGTACAAATCGGCGACAGGGCCGCCGAAGCTATCGGCAGGCAAAAATGTCTCCAGCAACTCCTGAACTATCCCGGCAATTTCACCGCCACAAAACTGAAATGGGTCATGGAAAATGAGCCGGACATATACAGAAAAATCCACAAAATAATGCTGCCTGGCGATTATATCGCTATGATGATGACCGGCGAACTTTTAACGACGACCTCAGGCCTGTCGGAAGCTATCCTGTGGGACTTCAAAAACAACTGTATGTCCGAGACCGTCCTTGACTACCTGCAGATTTCGCCCGACCTGCTCTGTACAGCTGTGGATACGTTTTCACTTCAGGGCCGGCTAACAGAAAAGGCCGCCCGGCAGCTCGGCCTGAAGGCCGGCATTAAGGTCGCATACAGAGCAGGCGACCAGCCGAACAATGCTTTTTCCCTGAATGTCTTAAATCCCGGTGAAATCGCCGCGACCGCCGGCACATCCGGCGTCGTTTACGGCATCGGCAGCAAGTCAAACTACGACCCCGAATCAAGAGTAAACACATTTATCCACGTCAACCACACAACCGATGACCCCAGATACGGCGTACTGCTGTGCATCGCCGGAACAGGCATACTGAACAGCTGGCTAAAACATAATGTTATGGACGCCGGCGATGATTATGACCGGATGAACAAGCTCGCAGAGGAGGTGCCCATCGGCTCCGACGGCCTCGTAATTCTTCCCTACGGCAACGGTGCCGAGAGGACACTGGAAAACGCCGACATCGGCGCCTCGATTTACGGGGTGAACTTCAACTCGCATACCAAGGCGCACCTGTTAAGGGCCGCTCAGGAGGGTATCGTCTTTGCGATGAACTACGGCCTCCGGATAATGCGCGACATGGGCATCGATGTCAAAACCGTCCGCGCTGGTGACGCGAACATGTTTCTGAGCCCGCTGTTTGCCGAGGCCTTTGCGACCGTTACATCTGCTGCTGTGGAGCTGTATAACACGGACGGCTCACAAGGCGCCGCCAGAGGCGCCGGTGTCGGTGCAGGCATCTACAAAGACTATGCCCAGGCCTTTGCCGGCTTAAAGAAGATAAAGACAATCGAACCTGACAAGGCCTCCGAGTCACAATACAAACAGGCCTATGAAAACTGGTTCGCCGTACTGGACCAAAACCTCAACAACACCTGACCAATGTGGTTCTGAGGGTGTCTTGCATTTTACCCCCGAATCCGGTATGTTACGCATCCACTATGGATACTGACGTTGTAATAGGGTGCGTTATAGTCGCTTGCGCTTTAATCGCCATCACCTTTCTGATTCTCTGGTCGCGCCGAACCATTGACCGGATAGCCAGAAACGGTTACCGCACAGCCCGCCAGACACTTAAGGAGCTAAAGGGTGACGGATAACCAAGTTGCCGCTGTAGATAGCGCCCCGGCCGGTGAGCTTTCTCGGGAACTTTCCCTCTTCCATATCACCATGATGGGCCTGGGCATGATGATCGGCGCGGGTGTCTTTCTCGGCGTCGGAAATGCCATCTTCGTTGCCGGGCCGGGCGGAGTAATTCTTACGTTCGCACTCAACGGCCTGATCGCGATTTTCACCGCCATGTCATACGCCGAACTAAGCTCGGCGATACCCCGCGCAGGAGGAGCATACAACTTTGCGCGATTGGCCTTCGGTCGCCCAAGCAGCTTTCTGGCCGGCTGGATGGAGTGGTTCGCATCAAGCGTAGCCGGAAGCCTGTACGCGGTAACATTTGCAATCTACACCATTTTATATCTCGACAAGCTCAAACTTTTAACGTGGCTGCCCGTAGAAATCGCATTTCTTGAAAAAATAGTCGCCGTCCTCATCGCCGCTTTTTTCATTTATATCAACTATCGCGGCGCAAGCGAAACCGGCAAAGTCGGGGCATTTTTTACTCTCGGCCAAACCCTCTTTCTCGTCTTTATCGGCGTCATCGGCATCATAAAAGCCGCTCGCGATCCATCACTGCTGGAAAACTTCACGCCGTTTGTTCCCCACGGCTGGTCCAGACTTCTCGTCACAATGGGATTCACATACGTAGCTTTCGAAGGATTTGAAGTAATCGCGCAAACCGGCGACGAAGCCATTGACCCGAAACGCAACCTGCCAAAGGCAATGTTATACTCCGTGTTCATCGTAACGCTTACCTATGTGGCGGTATCCTTTGCAACCGTCGTCGCCGTGAAAGCGGGCTCACCGGGGGTCGATATGCCGCCCTGGCAGTGGATAGGGCAGTTCCGCGAAAAAGGCTTCGGCCACGCCGTCGCCCAGCTCATGCCTTTCGCCAATCTGCTCCTGACGTTGGCCGTTATCTTCGCCTCGACTTCCGCCCTGAACGCCACTATATATTCTGCGACCCGCGCTTCATACGCACTCGGCCGTGACCGCTTGCTCTCTTCGGTCTTTGCCAAAATCTCAAAAAAGCAGAACACCCCGTACATCGCGCTTCTCGGCACAGGCTGCATCGTTATCATCGTCGCATCATGCCTGCCGACAATGGACGTCGCCTCGAGCGCAAGCATCATGTTCTTGTTTCTCTTCTTCATGGTCAACCTATGCGTAATAAAAATTCGCCGCAGCATGGCCGACGAGCTCACCTACGGCTTTGTAATGCCGCTGTTCCCGATCTTTCCAATACTGGCCATCATCTTCCAGGTCATCCTGGCCGTCTGGCTCGTACACATGAGTCTCGTCGCATGGATAATTGCTCCGGCCTGGATAGGGCTCGGCATTATCATATACTACGCATATTCAAAATCTCACGCCGTTACGACGGAAGGTGAAATACTCGTTCTCGAAGAGAAAGAGCAGCTCTACTCCGACCGCTATCGCGTTATGGTCGCCGTCGCAAATCCCACCAACGCCACCGAACTTGTCCAGAGCACCTACAGACTCTGCGGCGCGAAAGACGCTCAGGTCGAACTGCTTCACATGGTCCCCGTTCCCGACCAGGTCTCCCTCACAGACGCCGGAAAATACACACAGCCCGGCAAAGAAGCCCTTATCGAAGTAATGCTGTATCTGTCGATGCACTTCCCCATCAGCACAACTTTGCGCTATTGCCGCAACATCGCCCGCGGCATCGTCTCGGCCATCCGCGAAAAGAAAACTGAAATGCTCGTCCTCGGCTGGCACGGGCGGCCCTCAACACGCATCTTCAATCTCGGTGCGACGGTTGACCCGGTCATCGAACAGGCCCCCTGCAATGTCGTTATCCTCAAAGACTGCGGCGGCAATAAAGTCTTCAAAAACACTCTCGTGCCCATCGCAGGCGGCCCAAACAGCCCTTTCGCTCTTGAAATAGCATCCATACTCACAGAGGAAGAGGATGGACAAGGCTCCGGAAAAATCACCGCCTTTACCGTCGATACCGGCCGGCACCCCTTCGACCTCGACCAGTTCCTTGATGAGCAAACAGATCGTCTGAACCTGGGCCGTAATCGGTTCATCGCCAAAACCGTTAAAGCCAAAAGACCTCTGCTGGCCATCCTGAAGGAAGCCAGGAATTACGACCTCGTCGTCATCGGAACGACCCAGAAGCCGTTGCTCTTCCAGCTCGCTCGTCAATCCCTCCCCGAAAAAATCGCCTGCCGATGCACAAAACCCACCGTAATGGTCAAAAGCGACCTCGGCGTCCGCTCGTGGATAAGAAGATGGATTTGACACCCCCCTACGCCGAATCTGATTTCAGCGGTCAATAGACCGCAAAAAATAGCCAATCGTAAAGCTCTGCCCGACAGTTAGCCGATACAACACTAAATAAGACTCAATGTGCCGGAGCAGGAAAGTTATGAAGAAGTGCCCTTTTTGTGCGGAAGAAATTCAGGCCGATGCCATAAAGTGTCGTTTTTGCGGTGAGTGGCTCCGGGAGCTTGGCAAACCCGCCGGCCCAAAAACAAAATGGTACTATTCCACATATACCGTCGTCATTGCACTGTTGTGCTTCGGTCCACTCGCCCTGCCCCTTGTGTGGTTCAACCCGGGCTACAAAATAATCACTAAGCTTTGGGTCACGGCTGTTGTTATTGCGATTACCATTTTGGCCTGTGTTGCTATGGGCAGCATGTATAGCCATTTAATAAAACAGATACAGGCACTGGGTTATTAACTCTTTTTCATTCCGTGGGGTGCCTTTTTTTTGTGTGCCGCCATTTTCTCCGAAAAGGGTGCGATGGACTGTTTGGCCCACCGCTATGCTGTTCTGTTCTTGACAGGAATTGGCTATAAAGTTATAGTCTTAGTGATATTGAATCATGTAGTGGTGCGATGAATCGCACCACTGTTCTAATGGACCTTATGAGTGATAACGGCATAGCATTATCGGTTGAAGACCTTTCAACGTATTTTTTCACCGGTCAGGGTGTTGCAAAGGCGGTGGAAAAAGTCGGCTTCAACATAAAGAAAGGCCGGACCTTTGCACTTGTCGGCGAAAGCGGCTGTGGCAAGAGCGTTACCGCACTTTCAATTATGCGATTAGTACCGGCCCCGCCCGGAAAAATCGTCGGCGGAAAAATTGTTTTTGATGGTCGAGACCTGCTGACGATCAGCGAAAAAGAAATGCGACAGGTGCGCGGAAATAAAATCGCCATGGTTTTCCAGGAACCGATGACCAGTCTTAATCCCGTTTACACGGTAGGCAATCAGATTGTCGAGGCCATCAGGCTCCATCAGAAAAAAAGTACCAGGCAGGCTTGGCTCGGCGCGGCCAGAATGCTGAAAAAGGTCGGCATCGCCGATCCTGGTCAGCGAGTCCGCGAATATCCGCACCAGATGTCCGGCGGAATGCAGCAGCGAATTATGATAGCAATGGCGGTGAGCTGCCGCCCGACCTTACTGATTGCCGATGAGCCGACAACCGCACTGGATGTAACTATTCAGGCGCAGATACTGGATTTGCTGGACGAATTGCAGACGCAAAACAAAATGAGTATCCTGCTGATAACGCATGATTTGAGCGTTGTTGCCGAGCGGGCCGACGATGTCGCGGTGATGTATGCCTCCAAAATAGTGGAAACCGCCGAAGCAAAGCCGTTCTTTGAGGAACCTTTGCATCCCTACGCCCAGGCACTGTTAAAATCGCTGCCGCAGTTGGATTTATCACCGAAGCGTCTATCGACAATCGCCGGTATCGTTCCCGAGCCTCTGCATTTTCCGGCGGGCTGTAAATTTCATCCTCGCTGCCGGACAGGCTGCAACGATGCCAGGTGCCGGACCGTCGAGCCGGCCCTTAGGCAAATTCGACCCGGCCGCGATGTTGCATGCTGGTACGCGCCGGGATATGAAACTGACAAAGAACGCGCCGAATACGAATCAAAATATGGAAAACGCTGACAATTATATTCTGAAAGTTGACGACTTAAAGACCTACTTTGCAATCAAAAAAGGTCTGCTCCGCCGAACTGTTGGTCACGTCAAGGCGGTTGACGGTGTGACCTTTCAGATTCGCGCCGGCCAGACCCTCGGTCTGGTCGGCGAAAGCGGCTGTGGCAAAACTACCGTTGCCAGAACCATCGTCCGATTGGTGCCGGCTACATCGGGAAGGATAGTTTTTGAGGATATTGATGTCACCTCGGCCGACAAAACCAAATTACGCCGGATTCGAAAAGATGTCTCGCTGATCTTCCAGGACCCCTTCGGCTCGTTAAATCCGAGAATGACTGTCGGCAATATCGTCGCCGACCCGTTAAGAGTTCAAAAGAAACTCTCCGGCCCAGCTCTAACCAACCATGTTGCAACATTACTTTCAAAAGTCGGACTGTCCTCCAGCCATATAAATCGTTATCCGCACGAATTTTCCGGCGGACAGCGACAGCGAATCGGAGTTGCCAGGGCCCTGGCGCTGGAGCCGAAGCTGGTCATTTGTGATGAGCCGGTCAGCGCTCTTGATGTTTCCATTCAATCGCAGATTTTGAACCTCCTCAAGGATTTGCAGGACCAATTCCGCCTGACATATTTATTCATCGCGCACGATCTGGCCGTCGTGAAGTTCTTCTGTGATGTCGTGGCTGTGATGTATTTGGGCAGAATCGTGGAGCGCGCCGCCGACGATGAAATATATCGCCGTCCTCTCCATCCCTATACGCGTGCGCTTATGTCGGCGATACCGCATGTTGACCCATCACTTCGCCATCAAAGAAGCGCTCCCGGCGGGGAAGTACCCAGCGCCCTGGAGCCCCCAGAAGGCTGCCGGTTCCATCCGAGATGTCCATTGGCCGACGACAATTGCAAAAAGCACACACCACCCCTGGAGAAAAAAGACGACAGCGAACATTTCGTAGCCTGCTGGAAAAGCTAAAAAGAAGACCTCGCCACAGATGACACGACCCAGTCGTGCCGACCAGGGCGGCCTTGTTGACAAAAGCCAGGTAGTGTATGCGCGCAAGTGTGTAGTATCCGTATTTGTAGTTTCGCATGGCCTTTACCTCCCTGCCCTTAGAAACTTTTCGCTTTGTAGAAAAGGTCTGAAAGTTGTCATTCTGAACGGAATGAAATGAAGTGAAGAATCTCCGACGTACGAAAGATTGAGATTTTTTCCTTCGACAGGCTCAGGATAAACTTGCTGCGCCTCAGAATGACATCTATAAGGTTTTCTACAGAGCAAAACTTTTATTTAACGCTCCACATACCATCATCGTTTGCTACGGCCCACTTCTCGTCGATTTTTTCAATGATAATCTCTTTGGATGCCCCACCTTCCGGGCCTAAGTAGTAGCTGACATAATAATTTTTCTCACCCCTTTTTACTACACCAATAATTGCAACCAACCGGCCTGTGGTCTTTGAATAATAGCATAAATCCGGTCCCTTTTCTATATTGTTAAAACCCTCGACTTCAAGGTTCAAACTATTTACCCGAATAATATCTTGTATCAGACTCAAATTTTCATCATCTCTGGATACTATCAAATTGAGCCCGTCCTTCGCTATTTTAGTCAGAAGAAAAGTGTAGGCAACTTCCTCCTTCAATCCGTTCTTTCTCACGGTAATTGCGATTGTATTGGAGTTCAGTTCTTCATACTTACACCTAAACTCGTAGATTCCTTCCTGCCGAAAAACGTAAGGCTCGAATCCGGTTCCGTCTTGGTAATACCAAATTCCCTCAGGCTCAAGCTCCAGCGTCGCCCGGGCCTTAAGCTTCCGTGTAGGCATCCTTCGTGGATCCATACCGGTCGGCATAGCTATGCACATAGCCACTTTGGTCTTGTCCGGCTGAATGAGGCTGCACGCTATGATGGTCTCCGTAGGGCCAACCAGTTCAACATCTTTATCCGTGTTGTTGCGAAGCGTGACCTTGGGCGGTGCAAGCTCCTGGCCAACGACTAAGTCGGTTCGCCCCATCCAGCAGGTAAGTTGCAGCCCTTGCTTATCGGATTCGGTCTTGTTGCCTTCCGATGCCCCGCAGCCGGCAACAGCCGCAACAACAATCAGCGAAACTATCCTTTTCATTCCTGAATCCCTCTGTCATTCCGTCAACTACATACTGGATACTAAAATGTTCCGCATAACTCAACCTCACGAGTTCCGCAGCTGTTTAGCCGCATCTATTCTACTCGCCAATAAATTCATTGGATGGGGATATTATAAAATCGTTCGTTACAGGAGAATAAGCTCTCAGACCACTATCATCAATAGAAATCATGATCCTGATATTTTCATTGGGCTTATCGTCCCAGAACGCGCATATCTCAATTTGAAACTCAATATTGTTTTTTGTTTTTGTGAATACTATTGGCTCCTTGTCGATATGTTGGAGCCAGAATTCGTAATTCCTTTTTCTATATTCCTCAACGATAGGTTTGAGGATTGGAAGGTAATGTTTTTTCCGGAGTAACATTTTGCATCCTCTCTACTGTTTACATCGTTTCACCATAACGCCAACCTCGCCCGCCGCCGTCATTTCGACCGGAGCAACGCGCAGCGTTGCGAAGCGAATGTCATTCCGAGCACAGCGCAGCCGAGAAACCTTCTGGTTCAGCTTAGAATCTTTCAATTTCAGTGAACAAATTTTGGTCTAATTCCTCTTGGGCTTGCCTCGTTTACCCTTGATCTCGCTCCATGTTTTCTTATGGCCCTCTTTTACACGATAAATCTGTTCCTCGGGACTAAAATACAGCCTTTCCTCATTTTCACCCCACCACTTCTCCCATTCCTCGGGAGTTTTGACGAATGCCTCATCTACAAGAAAGATGTCATCATCCATAGGCAGCTCGAGCACCCACTTTTTCCACTCGGCCTCAATTTCTTCAAGCGGTTTATTATAAACCTTTTCAATAGCGCCCAGTCCGAACGGGTCGTCTAACGAGCCAGCCGCGGCCGCTCGAACAAAATCCTTAAACTTTCCCTTCTTGTGAAGAAAAATTACGAACGTGCGGATCAGAGATTGTGGAAATCCGCCACGACCTATCAATTCCGAGAAGGTGAATTCATGTATAATCTCTTTAGCTTGAGGCAACCTCAAGTTGCTGAAGTATCCGAATGTAATGTGCATTTTGCCCTCTTCATCCAGATAGCCAATGAACTTTTCGAAATATGTGGAGATGCCCTCGTTAATCCACTGGACCGGCCTGTAGTCGAAAGCGCAATCTGTGAAATGATGTGCAAGCTCGTGTGTTAGTGTACCAAGTCCGGTATCGGCGTTTACGACTATAATGTTCATACTGGGAACATAAAACCCGTAAGGTGTGTAATCGGGCCCTGTCAGATGCCTAGCAAAAGGGCCGTAGTATCTGGGCCCGTCGAACAGGAAAGCTTCAAGCCGCTCGGGCTGCTTTATCTCAAGGAATTCGCGGTCGTAATATTCATAAAAGCCCTCGAAGAGCTTTTCAAAATAGTCTAACCGCTCAAAATCAAGGTTTGTGTGAATATTGAAATGCCTTGTTATCAGTTGAGTGGACAGTATCGTAAGGGGATTACTGCCGTCATAGCCTTTTGCATCCGTTATGAGCTTGTCTTTGCCCCGCCTGAACATTTCTTTATTGCTGTGGTAATAGAAGAAACTTCCGAGAAGTGTAATGACAAGCAGAAATATAAAAGACTTTCGCAGCTTTTTCATTAGTCCGGCAATCTCCCCCGACACTTTCGGGTGTATAATACCATTTCAGCCGACATTTCCCGTTTAATGCTTTTAGAATACTTCTTGCACACATCAATCCTACCCACAAGTTTCTTTTGTGTCAATGGGCAACAGATCCTTCAGGCAGGGAAGTAACAATTGCCTATTCTAAGCTACTGTTACAAAGTTTTTAGACAATCGCGCCCCCGTGTCATTCCCGCGAAAGCGGGAATCCAGAAATAAAACAGTCTGAGGCGAAGCCTCAATCAAATTATTGTCTAAAAACTTACGCAAGGCAGCTTAGACAACCCAGAAATGATTTTTCGCCAAACCCGATCACACCTACCCCCCAACCTACCCAGCGAGATTTTTTTAAGATAGCCCTTGATTTTGCCGAAATCTATGTTAACATGGCAGAGCCAAGTTAACATAAGTTAACGACACCTTTTCGGGTTAACATTGTAAGTGCCTGTATAAACGATGGTTAAGAAACGATACATTACAATACCTCAGTTAGCCAAAGCCCTTGGCATAAGCCGCATCGCCGTCTATAGGCGGGTTAAATCCGGCGCCA
>JGI10211J34971_10002827_pt1 | contig 14002 bp, 13 predicted proteins | sample Etolagsediment_FD_34971 | JGI IMG/M metagenome (IMG submission 34971) | reverse complement strand
GTTGTTAAAAACGCAAACAGATAAAAAGCTATAGCTTCAAACATTCCTACTCCTTAATACGATAGAGGTGTTTTCTTAACACCTGCATCTTCATTTGGTGTTATAGCACCAAAACCTTCAAACTCTTGTTGTTTACCTTGAGTCATCATCTCTAATGGTGTCAACATTCCTGCATAATCAATGTAGTGCTCTCTTTGTTCACTTCCATTTTCATATTCACCGCCGTGTGTGATTGCAAGTTCCGGACAAACTTCAGCACAGTAGCCGCAGAAGATACAGCGCCCAAGATTAATCGTATATTCACTTAAACCTCTTTACGAGAGTTTTCATCTATCTTCGTATCCATTTGGATACAGTTAGATATACAAATTTTTTCACAAAGTCCACAACCGATACATCTCTCAGCCTCAGATTCCCATAATCTTTTCATCTCATGAACAGCACGGTATCTAGGACCTATTGGCATCTTCTCAAGAGGATACTGAACAGTATGAATATCAAATTTAATCATCTCTCTTAGTACAACCCAAAGACCGACAAAAAGCTCACCTCTAAATGTTCTTTTCATTGCACGTTTAAATTTACCCCAACCTGTAGTTGGATAATCTTCGATATCTACCATAAAGTAGCCATTATCTACATTTCTATCGTTAAATGCTTCCATCTTTACCACCTTATATCATTATTATTGCAGCAATAAGAATATTAACTACAGCTATTGGCATTAGAACTTTCCAACATAACCACATCAATTGATCCGGTCTCACATCTGGCCATGCAGCTCTTGTCCATAAGAAAAAGAAAAAGAAAAATGCCACTTTACCTAATAATGCCAAAGCACCTAAAATACTTCCATCTCCATATCCACCTAAGAATAAAAGAGGAATTACAAATGAGATAAAGAACATATTTGCATATTCACCAATGAAGAAAAGACCCCATCTCATACCAGAATACTCAGTACCAAAACCATCAATAATTTCATGATCATTTGCAATAAGGTGAAACGGTGTACGACCGGTTTCAGCAAATGCAGCAATCCAAAATAAAATAAATGCCACAAATCCAACACCATAAAGATTAAATACTATCCAACCATTTTCAATCTGATAGTTATTAAAATCAATTAAAGATAAGGAACCAACCATCATAATAGGAGCAAGTATTGATAAACCTGTAACAACCTCATAAGAGATAAACACAGCAGCACCACGGGCAGCAGAAAGAAGTGAAAACTTATTTGCTGAAGCCATACCACCAAGGAGTGGACCATAAAGACCAACCCCCATAATTCCAAGGATATATAAAATACCAACATTAATATCAGCAATAATTGGATGCACTGTGTATCCAAAAATTTCAAATGATGGTAAAAATGGAATCGCTGCTGCTGCCATAAATGCAGTAGAAGCTGTAATAACTGGCGCTATTTTAAATACATTTGTAACAACATTTGTAGGGATAATATCTTCTTTTGTAAAAAGTTTTATACCATCTGCTGCAACTTGTAATAATCCATAAGGACCAACATTCATTGGCCCAAGACGACGTTGCATGAACGCAAGAATCTTACGTTCAAAATATGTTCCAATACCCGCTAATGCAGAAAATATAGTTAAAACAACAACGACTTTTATAATCGTTTCTATTAAATATGCTACTTCCATATATTACACCTTTTCAATCGAAGCTGTAGCAAAGCGGTAACCGCTAAACAGAGCCTCTGAATTTAAATTTGAATCAAATGAAGGAATAAGAACAATATCACCAGCAATTTTATTATCGCTTACGATAGTTGCAGTCACTTCACCGTTGTCACTTTTAACTTTTACACTATCACCTGCATTAAGTTCTGAATTACTTAAAAACTCTTCACTCATATAGATACCACTTACTTCATCAAGCTCTGTAGTTTTGTTAGTAAAATCACTAAACTGTCTTACAGGGTTTGCGAAGTAGATTAAATTTTGCATTAATACCAAATCTTCATCTATTTTGCTAACACTTTCATCTGCAGAAGATTTTCTACCTAAGTTTTTAAGCTCATACCCACGCATCTCAACACCAGCGTTCGTATAATGGTTTGGTAAATCATCAAAAGATTCAGCTTTAAAACCTTTAGTAGTTGGTAACTCTTTTGTGTAATCCACTGTAAGTTCAGCATTTAAACCAAGAGCATTTGCAATATCATTAAGAACATACCCTCCATATCCAATAGCAACATTTGTCGGGTTGACTCTTTTGTTGATAGAAGTTAATGTCCCCTCTTGCTGATTAATTGCCGGCATATCTAAATCGCCATTACCTAAAGCAGATAAAGTAAAGTCTCCTTTAGTATTATAACCTATTGAGTATGAAGAATCTTCATCATCACTTAATGTGTTAATAAGTGAAACACCAAGTGTATTTGTAAGTGTTGGAATCATTACAATCTTAAACGCTGAATATTTTTCAATCAATGCAACCAATCTTGCACAGTTTTTAGCATTTGGATGATTATATAAATCTGCTCCAACCATTAAAGAGAAAGTCTCTTTTTTCTTTAAGAACTTTTCAAGAGTTTCAGTAAAAGAATCTTCTGCGCCTAAAAGCGAAAGAAGTCTGTTGTCATCCACTTCAACTTCTTTGCTTACTTTTTTAGGAACCATTTTAGATTTTTCTACTTCAACTTCTTCTTCAAGCCCAGTTTCTTCGTTGAGCTTCATCTCTTTAACAATCTCAACTACTTTTTCTTTAATAGTTTCTTCAACTGTTATAGTCTTCGTCGAATGAAATGATGCTAAATACTCAACAATCTCTGAAGGAAGAGCTTCTTTGTCTGCAAATAAATCAAGAAGTAAGTATAATGCAGCCTCTTCTTGAAGCGGTTTATGAGCGATACTCATAAGATTCTTACTTAGTCCGTTAATGATAGGATCATTTACTGGGTGGAAGTATAAACCTGCACCTTTATTCACCGTTAATGAATTATTTAATGCATATCTTGCATTTGGATTATCTGTTTTAAGTGCTGCACCGATAGAAACTATAAAGTTGGAGTTTGCTACCTCTTTTAAGTCGCTTGAATACAAACGAGTACCACTTAAAGTCGCATAGTTTGCTAAAAATGTTTGAAAAGATTTTGCTTCATTATTTACCAGTTTATATCCAAACTTCTCTTTTAGCTTTTCTAAAATCAACGCTTCTTCATTCGTGATTGTTGAAGTGAACTTGATAGTGTCCGCTTTTTTGAATGCTTCAACAGCATTGTTAAATGCAGTTGCATCTTTAGTCACATCAGCATTTTGATAATCATAACCATATCTACCAGCACCACAAAGTGAAACATAGTTCCATTCATTCATAACACGGTAGATTTTATCTTCTGGATTATCTGTACTTGTGTGTTTTGTGTCATAACTAATCTGACAACCAGCAGAACAATGTCCACATGTAGCAGGAATCTGTTTTAATTCCCAAGCATTTGACTTATACATAAACTCAGTATCCACAAGTGCTCCAACAGGACAAACGGACGCACACTCTCCACAAGACGTACAATCAAGAACATCAGTACCATTTGTTAAACCGATAACTGATTTGTTGAGTTTATTCCACATTGCATATGCATCTTTTGGCATCTCTTCTTTATATACAGCTTCTAAAGGATCTGAACCACGCGCAATAGTAGTAAGTGAGTTATCGCCAATCATATCTTTACATGCAGTAACACAACGCTCACAAACGATACAAAGACCCGGATCGTAGTGTAAATGTCCCCAATCGTGTGAACTTCTATCTACATCTTTTACTGTATAACTTTGGGAATCAACACCCATCTCTAAAGTATAGTTTTGCAGTTCACATTCACCAGATTGATCACACACACCACATTGAAGAGGATGATTCACATCATACACTTCCATAATCGCACGTCTTTCTTTTTCAATGTTCTCAGTTGATGTGGTAATACTCATACCATCTTTACTTTTTGCATTACAAGCATAGGCCTGCTTTCCATCAACTTCAACAAGACATATACGACAAGCAAGTGTCGGACTACATCTTGATAAATAACATATTGCTGGAATAAAAATATCATTCGCGCGGGCTGCATTTAAAACAAATTCGCCCTCTTGTGTCTGAATCTCTTTACCATCAATATTTATAGTAATATTATTACTCATGTGTCACTCTCATTATTTTGGATTTTTCAAACCTGTATCTACTAGAATCAACAGCGATATCAAATGTTGGATTTAAAGCAATAGTGCCTTTAAGTTCTTCATCTAATTTAAATTCTCTTACTATAGTACGTGATCCGAAACTGATCTCTATTTTTTCACCATCAGAAATTTTTGCAATAGACGCAAACTGTGCTGAGCCTCTTAAACTTGTATCACGCTCAAGCTGTGAGGTGGTGTTTGTGTATGCATTAAACTGTAAAACTGGATTTGAGTGATAAATAACAGGACCGTTAAACTCTGCTAAATCACCAATAGAATCAAGTGTACCATTCATCTCACAAGCTACTTCATCAAGAATATAACCTCTATTATCTTCTCCATGTGCTGACAAGAAGTTTTCTAAATCATCAAAAGCGACTGCTCTAAAACCAGCCTTTGCATCAAATTTTTGTACAGTCAATGGTATTTTCTCTCTTAATACCACAGGCTTGAACTATGTCAAGAAGTGTGTATCCATCAAAAGCCAATGCAACATTTGTTGGAAGCACTTTGTTGTCAATATTTACAAATGTTCCCTCTTGCTGATTGAGTGATGGAATAGCTAGATTTGCAAATTCTAAAGAAGAAATCACAAAATTACCAGATGCATTATAACCTACTACATTATCTGCTAATTCTTCATCTATATCAAGCTCATTAATTAAAGATACACCTAGTGTATTTACTTGCGAAGGTACAACAACTAATGAAAATTCACTGTATTTTTCAATCATTGCACACAGTTTCGCAATATTTTTCGCACGCGAATGTGCCATCATATCTGAACCGATAACAAGAACACGATTTTTTGCACGTGTAAATGATTTCATCATTAAGGTGATCTCTTCTTCACCAATATTACTCTCAGCACATAAATAACCTAAATCTAAATCATTAAAGAAAGTCCTTTCTTCATCAGATAAATCTGCATCTTTTAAAATAGCATTTGCTAAAAGTGCCATTACACCCTCTTCGCTTGCTGCTTCATATTTTAAAAATTGTGTTATTGTATTTTTCAGTAATGCATCTTCGATTGGATGTGCATAAACGATCTTTGCACCATTATGACGAGATGCAGTAGTTAGAGCATATCTTACACCAGGATTATCTGTTGCAATTCTACTACCTATAACAATAACTGCATCCGCTTGTCTGATTGCATCTTGTGAACCACTATGATGTCTTTTACCACTTACGCTGCTATATGCCTTCATAAACTCTGCATAAAGACGTGCATCTTCATTAAACAGCTTTAGACCAAACTTACTTTTAAGCTCGCCTAGCATATAAGCTTCTTCATTTGTAATCATTGAAGAAAAACGAATTGCTTTTGCTGAACTTATAGCTTCAATTGCTTTGTGAAAGTCTGCCGAATTTTTTTCAGCTTTATTGTCAAAGTCAAAACCAAAACGTCCTGCTCCACAAAGATTTGTATATTCGAAGTTATTTTTTACTCTATAAATACTTGCATCTCTAGTAATACCAACATCTTTTACTTCATATTCTAATGAACATCCAGCTGAACAGTGTGCACATGTAGCAGGAACACGAGAAAGTTCCCAAGCATTTGCAGTGTATTGAAAATCAGAACTAATAAGTGCTCCAACCGGACATACAGCGATACATTCACCACAATACGTACAATCTAGTTTTTCTGCATTTTTAGGAATAATCACTGAACTATAGCCACCAAACTTAATGTCAATAGCATCGTCACCAATAACCTCATTACAAACATGCACACATTTTTCACATAAAATACATAAAGAAGGATCATAGTTTATAAGTCCCCAATGTTCTACTTTACGTGAAATATCTTTTGCAGCAAAATTTTGTTGTCCTACATTAAACTCTAAAGTTTTGTTTTGTAAATCACATTCACCAGACTTATCACANACACCACACTCTANNGGATGATTCACATCATAAAGCTTCATAATGTTTGTTCGCTCATGCTCNAAAGACTCAGAGTTTGTTATGATATTTACACCCTCAGTTGGAGGAGTGTTACAAGAAAGAACAACACCATCAAGCCCTTCTGCTTCAACAGAACACATACGGCATGATGCACATGGTGTAGTTTTAGAGATATAACACATAGTTGGTATATAGATGTCATTTTTACGCGCTACTTGTAAAATTGTTTCACCTCTAGAACCTTCAACAGATATGCCGTCAATAGTAAATTGAACTGTTTTACTCATATCTGCCTCCTATGCCTGAACCATAGCGATGTAATAACAACGCATACAACGATCAGCTTCTAACATAGCTTCATCTTGTGTATAGCCCATGTTTACTTCTACGTTATTAAACTTTCTGATGTCTACATCAACTATTTCACTTTGTTGACGAGCTAATCCTGGTAACCAGCCTACAATTTTTTCTTTTTTATTATAAACCTTTAACTTCATTAAATGATCTTCCATAATCTCATCATCTGTTAAAGTAACTTCACCAGTTTGCACATATCTACTCATTACAGACGCAGCACGTTTTGCTTGACCAACTGCATTAACAATTGTCATAGGACCATATTCACAATCACCAGAAGCAAAAATACCCTTACGTGAAGTCATATAATCTTTACCATTTGTTTTGATTGTAGCCCACGAAGTCATATCAAGTTCCCAATCTTCTGGTAAAAAATCTAAATCAGCTGATTGAGAAACTGCTGGGATAAGATAATCTACTTCAATTCTCTCTGTTGCACCTTCAATTTTCACAAGTTGTGGACGACCACCATCAGGGTCTGGAACTAATTCAAATTTGTCTACGTCAAGAGCTTTAAGAATATTATCTTCATCAATGATTGTATTTACTGCAGAGTGAAAAATAAATTCCACACCCTCTTCAACAGCTTCATGATACTCTTCATATGTAGTATTGCGTATAATCGTTTTTTCATCACGACGATAAATCATAATTACACGCTTTGCTCCAGCACGGATAGAACATCTTACAACATCCATAGATGTAAATCCACCACCAACACAAGCTACTGTTTTACCAGTTAAATCAACAAATTCTTCATCAATCGCATATTCTTTCTTTTGATCTTGGGTTAACTTAATATCAAACTTAACATGTAAGTTCACACGATCAAGAAAATCAATCGCTCCCCAGTAACCAGTAATCTCTGGACGTTCATTATCACATCTAACAGCTTTAGAAATACGTGTACCAGAGGCAATCATTGTAGCATCGTACTCTTTTTCAAACCTATTCATATCATCTACAGATACTTTATGATTAATAATAAAATTAACACCCATATCTCTAACACATTCGATATCTTCTAAGTATTTCTGCCATGGCATACGATATTCTGGTACACCTACAGTGACTTCACCACCAAGAACAGGAAGCTCTTCAAAAACATCAACTTCCACACCTTCAGCAGCAAGATAGTATGCTGTTGTTAGTCCAGCAGGACCAGCTCCAACTACAGCTACTCTTTTACCATTANTCGGTTTTTTTTCCATAGGGTGNAAAAAGTCATATCCGTGATCTGTTTCCCAATCAGCACCAAGACGTTTAAGCGCCATAATAGATATAGGTTCATCAAGATTTGTACGACGACATGCATCTTCACATGGATGAGGACAAACACGTCCACATGTATGTGCTAGAGGCATAGTTTGACGCGTAGCTTCAAGAGAATCATCAAAACGTAAATCTCTTACACCTTCAATATAGCCAGGAATATCAACATGTGCAGGACATGCATCCGTACATGGTGCTGTAATCTTTGCTATATAACTTGCATCTTTATTATAATGTTTTGATGGTTTTTGATTTTCAATACAATCCATAAACACATCTTCAAAGTGTGTCATTAAATCAAGTATAGGATTTGGAACAGTTTTTCCAATCTCACACTTTGAAGTAATTTGCATACTTTTACCAATCTCTTTTAAGTGATCCAAATCAGCTACAGCACCCTCGCCACGAGCAATTTTATCCAGTTGATCATATAAAATTTGTCCACCCCATCTCCCAGGTGCACATCTTCCACATGCTTCAGAATAAACTTGATACTGTGCTGCATACTCCATAGCTAAACGAATAACATCCACATCTTCATTAAATAAAGATACACCATCCCAACCTATAAAGGCTTTAGAATCTCTGTGGTCATCATACGTTGCAGGTAAGTTATATGCTGATTCTTCCCACTCTTCTTCAGGTTTTCCTAAGTTGTTAACTAGTTCACCATTCCATGTGGAAAAATAGACTTTAGCCATACTAAATCCCTATCTTTTTGTTACGACAGTCCAATCGACTTCGTTAAATTTTAAAGAGTTAAGCAACTCATATCCGCATTCTTTGACCAAATCTGCTGATTTTTGAACAGGAGTAAAGTCACCGATTTCAAAAAGAAAAATCGCCACTTCACCAGCTTTATGCTCGCCCAAAATCTCTTTCATACGAGGTTCAAAATTTTCTTTTAAATGTCTTAAATCATATCTTTTCATTAGCGGTCAACCTCCCCAAATACTATGTTGGTTGTCCCAATAATAGAAACAACATCTGGAATATAATGACCAGGTAAAAGGTCTGTTAAAATTCCTGTGTGCCAGAATGATGGTGCACGAAGTTTTAGTCTATATGGATACGGTCCACCTTGAGAGTTTATAAAGAAACCTAATTCACCTTTTGGTGATTCAGTTGCTACATATACTTCACCAACAGGTGGTCTCATACCCTGTGTTACTAAAACAAAATGCTGCATAAGCGAATAATTTTGTGTCATAATATCTATCTTTGGAGCCGATATATATTTTGGGGCATGCGCCATTAAATCAGTTTGTCCATCTTTAACACATCTGTCATACATCTCTATTGTTTGATAAAGAATCTTTGCTGATTCTCTCATCTCTTGCATGTAGATACGGTAACGAGCGTAATTATCACCTTTATTAGACCAAGGTACATCAAACTCAACTTCATCATATAGTTCATATGGCTCTTCTTTACGAAGATCCCACTTTACTCCTGATGCTCTAAGCATTGGACCTGTACAACCCCATGAAAGTGCCATCTCTTTAGATATAGTACCAACTTCCTCCATTCTCATTAACCAAATACGGTTTGAATCAAGTAAGTCTTCATAATCCTTAATATTTCCTGGAAGTTTATTTAAAAATACTCTTAGCTGATGTAAAAAATCATCTTGAAGATCTAGAGGAACACCACCGATACGAATTGCAGCATGTGTTAAACGTGCCCCACAATAGCCCTCGATAATATCCATCAAGTATTCTCTTTCACGGAATGCGTAAAGGAAAACTGTCATTGCACCAATATCTAAAGCTGTTGTAGCCAACCAGAAAAGGTGAGACATCAAACGGTTGATTTCTAAAAGCATCATACGNATAACTTTTGCACGACGTGGAACTTCTAAACCTATAAGTCTCTCAACAGCTAACGCAAATCCGTAGTTGTTTGAAGATGAAGCGATATAGTCCATTCTATCTGTTGTTGGCATGAATTCGTTATAAATCATGTTTTCAGCCATCTTCTCCATACCACGGTGAAGATATCCAACATCTGGATGAGCTTTAACTATTTGTTCTTGTTGGAGGTGAAGCATTAAGCGTAACTGTCCGTGTGCAGAAGGATGCTGAGGACCGAAGTTTAATACTAGTTCATTATCATCTCTATCAAATGAAATATTCTCAAAAAACGGTGTTAATCTATTTGTTATTTGTGCCATATTATTACCACCTTATCTTTGAGGATCATCAACAATTTTTGATGCATCTTTATCGTATTTTTTTATCAAGAAAACGCCACCGTCTTCTTGATATGTTTGTACAGTTGGTTCTTCATTACCAGTTATAACAGTTCCCTTAGGTTGCTCAAACCCTAAACGTGCAAAACGCTCAGAATCATACCTGTCAATATTTGCAGTATCACGAAGTTCAGGCCCTATTATATCTCTTGCTTCTTTTCCATAAATCTTATCTACTTCATACCAAGCAGCGAACTCATCACCTTGAAGTGGGTACGTTTTAAGAAGTGGATGTCCTTGCCAATCGTATGGCATAAGGATTCTTTTCATAAATGGATGATTATTTGCTTCTATACCAAACATATCAAACATTTCTCTCTCTGACCAATCAGCTGAACGGAAAAGTTCATTCACCGAATCAACTGCCTGACCATTTTTAATAGAGTACTTAATACGGATACGCTTACGCTTCGTCATACTTAATGTCTGATAGAAAATTTCAAAAGTGTCATCTTTTGCCAACCAGTCTATTGCACTCATCTCTGTGAGTTGCGTATAAGTGAGTTCATCTCTCATAAGTTTTAAAACACCATAAATATCACTCGCGTTGATATAAATGACCATCTGCCCTACTTCTATATAGGAGTTATTTACTGTGAACTTAGAAGATATAGCTTCTAAGTCTGCTGCAAAAACTTCATCATTAGAAACATCTTGACGAGGAACCTGAGGAGATACATAAAATCTATCTGTGTAATAAGCTTTTGCTTGTACATTATCTTTAGGCGTATAGGCTCTCATTACATTAACCTTTTTGCTTTTTGTGCTTTAGAAGCATGATTAGCACGAATCTTTTTTTGTAATAACATTACACCATACTGAAGTGTCTCAGGACGAGGTGCACATCCCGGAAGATATAAATCCACAGGGATGATTCTGTCACAACCTTGAACAGTCGCGTATGTGTTGAACATTCCACCGGTGTTTGCACATGAACCCATAGAGATAACCCATCTCGGTTCTGTCATTTGGTCATAAAGACGCTTAATGAACTCTGCGTGCTTCTTAGTGAGTGTTCCTGCTACAATCATAACATCTGCTTGACGAGGTGAAGCACGGAAGATCGTACCAAAACGGTCAAAGTCAAATCTTGAAGCTCCACTTGCCATCATCTCAATACCACAGCAAGCAAGACCATAAGTAAGTGCCCAAATAGAATTTGAACGACCCCAGTTTACTATTTTATCTATACTTGTCAGTGCAACGGGAAGTCCACCATCTTGTGTATAATTTACTTTATGTTGTGCCATTCAAGTGCTCCTTTTTTCCATGCATATACAAAACCAATTGTTAATAATAAAATGAACATTAACATCTCAGCAAAGCCAAACCATCCAAGTAGTTTAAAATCAACTGCCCATGGAAACATAAACACGATCTCAACATCAAATAGTAAAAATAGAAGTGCGAACAGATAAAACTGTGGTGAAATTCTATTTGGTTGTCTTGTAACTTCTGGTCCACATTCGTAAACCGATAATTTGATTTTTTCGCTATCTTTAGCAGCTAATGAGCGAGAAGCCCAACGAGCGATTATTGTTGTTGCTGTAAATGCACCAAATGTGACTACAAATAGTACAAATACACCAAAATACGGATTTGCTGTAGCAATATGCTCCATATAACCTACCTTTATTTTAGAACTAAACCCCTTGAAATTTAGCTCTTTTATATTTGTTTTCCTACATATTCAGACCTAAGCCTGTTTTAGGGTATATAAGAAAAAACAGTTGCTTGCACTATAACAAAATGTGTCTTATAGAAAAGTTATTAGGAAAAAAAACAGCTTAGTTGTGTCACTAATCGCAACATTGCTTTTTATTGAAGAATATTTATGTGTAAAATGGTAACAATATTTTGAGAATATATTAAAACTAAGTTTAAAATATTCTTCTTATCTCTGTACGAACTGAAGCCCGAAGCTCTCGCGCTTTATCTATTACGTCTCGTCTATCTGTTAATTTATCTATATCAGTATTCCATCTACGAAATTCAGCTTTTACATCTCTTGAGTAAGAAAAACGATCTCTTTCTTTTTCAAGTTTTTCTTTGTAGCAAGAATATTTTTCGCTAAAAGTTCCAGCATCTAAACTTGAAAGTAAAAAAGCTACTACTATATATTTAAGCATTGTATTCCTTTAAATTTTTTTGGAATTGTAGCAAAAATTTATGCATTTTTTTATATAAATTATAATATTTTGTTTACTTACTTAAAAAACCCATAGATTTTTCACTATCGAAGTTTGCATCTTTTTCTCTGTAGATTTCATCTATAAAATCTTTTTGACTAAACAAAGGTTCTTCTTGCACCGCAATTTTATAAGCTGTGTTTTTAACAATCAAATTAATCTGACCACCAGTAAGAGAATACTTTGCTAACTCTTCTATATTTAAATCTTTTGCATAAGGCGCATCTACTGGAAGCATCATTTTCCAAAGTTCTAGTCTTTGTTTTTCATCTGGTTTTTTAAATTCTATTTTATAATCAAATCTTCTTGAAAATGCTTTATCTATATTTTCTAGTAAATTAGTTGTTGCTATCAACATTCCTCTAAACTTTTCTAGTTGTTCTAAAAAAATATTTTGCATTTGGTTATGCATTTGGTCTGAACCTGTAATATTCCCACTTGAACGTGCACCTAAAAACTGATCTGCTTCATTCAAAAGAAGGATTGGTTCGGATTTTGTTTTCTCGCTCAAATCATAAAAGGTATCAAAAATTTTACGCACATTTTTCTCACTCTCACCAACATACATAGAAAGAATTTTTGAACAATCAAAAGCTAAAACCTGACGTTTAAGTGACTTTGCAAGGGAATATGCTGTCATAGTTTTTCCGGTTCCGGCTGCCCCATAAAAGATTATTCTGGCATCTATTCCACTTTTTTTATCTTTTATTCCCCATGCAACTAAGCGAGCTACTACTTCTTTATCCATTTGTCTCATCAAATTTTGAAGTGTTTCTTCTGTTTTTTCACTCAAAACTACATCATTAAGTGATGTCTCTGGCTCAATTAACTCAAAAATATCTTGTTCCTCTATAAGAGCATTGAGCTTTAAACGTCTCACTTTTTTATTTTTTTGAGGATGCATAATACTTTGCAGCACATCATCTACAATATAAAATGCTCGTGATATCCCGCCAAAAGGATTCAACATCTCTTCATAGTCAATAATCCCTGAACTAATGAGGTTCGAACCATCTTCAAGAAGGGAACGGTTCTTAATTCTTTCATACTCATCCAAAGAGATGAGTTCTATAAGGGCATTCATCTCACGTAAAGAAGTATCTGTTGCGCTATACTCTTCACGTAAAAGTGCAATAAATATCACCTGCTCTTTGACATCCATCTTTTTTTGCTTAAAAAACTTATCTAAAACCAATTTTTCTGCTGTTTGGGCAACTCTTTCTTCTATACGCTTCTCTAATAAATTGAGTTTATTTTGAATTCTATCTATACCCAAAGAATGTTCATGAACATTCTGACGGATAGCACTCATCTTTTGGTACAGTTCTATTCGAAAAAACTGATCTTGAAGATACTCCAAATGATCGCCATAAGGCTTAATATCTGGTAAATCAGACTCTAACGTACCCATCTCAAGTAACTTTAAAAACGATGGCGAAAGTCCTACTGCAGAATTTAAAAGCTCCAAAGAAGCCACTTCAGAAATTTTTATAGGAGTGAAGCTTTGCTGATGCAGCCATCCTAATTCTAAAAGCTCTTTTATCTCAAACAAATGATCTAGATATTCATAATTATCGCGGGTGAATAAGTCTTGTAAAATTTCTAAAATCAAGACATCATCTTCACCGTTCATATACTTTTTTGCTAAGTATTGAAGGATTGCGGCTTCTACTTTGGAACACTTTAAATGTTCAAAAATCATTGACTTTTCTACAGATTCTATTGCAATAAAATTCACTAAACTTTTCATAAAATGCCTTAATTTTATTTTACAAATGAATACAAGAGTTCAATCTCTTCTTTCCATATCG
>JGI10211J34971_10002825_pt1 | contig 14008 bp, 12 predicted proteins | sample Etolagsediment_FD_34971 | JGI IMG/M metagenome (IMG submission 34971) | reverse complement strand
ACAAAGGTAACTCAACATCCATTCGAAAATTATGACGTTTATTTTCTAACATGACCCATCCTTCACAACCTATCCTTAAATTACCTACAATCTGTAAAAAGTCGGGCAAAAAAACCTCAATGGCCTTATTAATAGAAGCGATTCCTCACTATTAGCAAACATGGCTAACACTTTCCTCCACCTCTATTAGAGCACTATAGAAACTATACGAAAAACAACCAAGCTAAGTAAAGTAAATGGCTCTTAAATTAATCCCTTTTGAGTTCAAAAAGGATTTAAAGTGGGGTAAGTTTGATGTTATTCAGATTCTAACTAATAAATAAAAAAAGCACCTTTTAGGTGCTTTTAATCTAGGCTTTCAGTCAAATTTAAAGTCTGTGTGGAACCATCACCCTACCCTACCTTTAATCACGTCTTTACCCTAAACTGGGTTGTGGTAACGCCGTTAAATTGCATTCTTGAACAGTATCATGAATAAAATGTAACTTTCCCTGAACGATCGGTGATAAAAAGAAAGGATAAGGGTCTGCCATCCCCATACTTCGATTTAAAGCATTCATGATTTGAGCAACCCGTCCCCACTCTTGAAACCAATCCTTAAAATCATTCTTTTTCGGTTCATAAACACTTAAACCATAACTCACTGCGGTTTCCAAGGTGTCGACCATATGCAAATAATGTGCCCAGGTTTCAGCCCAGTCTTCATGAGGATGGCTACTGGCATAAGAGGTAATAAACCGGGTTTGCCAATGATTCAGCCTGCCACGTTCATAGTAGTACTGTAAGGATTGCTTGTAGTCATCACGCTCGTCACCAAAAAACTCTCGGAAGGTCTCTAGGCGACCACACTCTTGAATTAAACGTTTCCAGTAATAATGGCCAACTTCATGCCGAAAATGCCCCAAGAGCGTACGGTAGCGTTCGGCCATTTTCTCTTTCATACTGTGCAAAAACGCTTCATCGGCTTCGGCTGCATTAATAGTAATTAAGCCATTATTGTGCCCCGTTAAGACATGCTTTAAATCAACATAAGGGTTACTACGCTGATCTTCTAAAAAATCAAATTTTAAACACTCTGTTGTCGACCCAATCGGCGAAAACAGTTTCATATCCAACAAACTGTATATTAACGTTCGTTTTGAACGTTCTAACAAACGCCAACGCTTGATATTAATGTCCACATTCTGATCGGGTATCATACGGGTTGTTCTGCATGAAACACACTGACACTGGTTGTCATCTTCGCCATTTGCGATTAACCAATTACACTTAACCTCGGTTTCACGCAGGCTGCATAATCTAAAACCAATGTCCTTTCCTACAGGTGACAAGTGCGTGTAAAACATAGAGTCTGTTCGAATTTCACCGCTCCACATTGTTCTAGCGGCTGGATCGTAAGCTAAATCACGACCACAATGTTCACAACTGTAATTCTGAAAAAAAACTTCATGCCCACATTGGCAAAAAAATCGTTTCATACCACTCCTAACACGCCAAAATTTTAACGTTAATTTTCAAAACGAGATTTAAACAACCGTAACAGGGTTAAACCAAATAGAATAAAACTTAGAATGTATCTCAGACAAATCGGCTTGCAACTCATCCAAATAATCATGTAAATCGCTCGAACCCACTTCAAAGTCGGTACTATTATCCATGGAGGATACCAGCTCCTCTATTGAGTGTGTGACCGCATGATTGTTGGGTAACTTAGAAGCCATGGTATGCATCGTATTTAAACAATAGCGGACTGAGCGGGCAAACTCGAAATCATGCATTAAAAAATCAACCACATCTTGCCCCATAATTTCCGTTTGGTAGTGCTGACGATACATAAAATAAGCACTCACAGACTTTAATAAATTTGCCCACAGAATACTATCATATTGAAAATCACTATCGGATTGTCCATCCTGGGCGGCAAACAACCCGCCTACATCCAAGCTTCGAGAGGTCATATCAGCACGTTCAATCGCCATACCCAACTTCATAAAACGATAGGTTTCGTTTTGACTCATGGTGCTCGCCAACATACCTGACCAGGCCTGGCAAGATTTGATAATTTTATCTAAAAGATTGTTGCGTTCTCTGCGAGTTTTAAAACTCTCTTGATGCTCTTTGACCATCAAATAGAGCTCATTAATATGAATCCACGCTTCTCGAGGTAAGATTTCTCGGGTGGTTCGAGTGTTCTCTCTTGCCCACCATAATGATGACATTAGTGAAACCGAATTATTGCGGTCCGCTAACAACATCGTCATCACATTTTTTTCGGTCCGAGCATCATAATGTGATTCAAAATAGTCTTCGGTACTGGTAATTTCAACCAATGCGTACCAACCTAATTTAGCCGATTTGGGCAGGTCAAACATTAACTGCGCATGGACACGGGCTAAGCGTGCGGTATTTTCAACACGCTCTACATAGCGCGATAACCAATAAACTCTCTCTGCAACTCTTGATAACATTGTACGCTCCCTATGATCTCACAATCCAAGTATCTTTACTGCCGCCACCTTGCGATGAGTTCACGACCAAAGAGCCCTTTGTTAAGGCGACTCGCGTTAACCCACCAGCGGTTACATAACTCATGGCACCTTGTAAAATAAAAGGTCTTAAGTCGACATGCCGTGGCTCTAATCCGTCTTCACATAAAGTCGGCACAGTAGAGAGTTTTAAGGTTGGTTGGGCAATATAATTACGCGGGTTCTCAAGAATAAGTTCATGAAACTCGGCCAACTCTTCTTCACTAGCGTGCGGGCCAATTAGTAGCCCGTACCCCCCCGATTCATTGGCAGGCTTTACCACCAGTTCGTTCAAGTGCGCCAAGACATACTCGCGGTCTTTTTCAACACTGCACAAATAGCTCGGTACATTTTGCACTAGGGGCTCTTCGTTCAAATAAAAGCGAATCATATCTGGCACATAAGAGTACACGACTTTATCGTCTGCAACACCACAACCAGGGGCATTTGCAATACCAACATTCCCTGATCGCCAAGCTCGCATTAAGCCTGCTACCCCAAGAGTGGAGTCTTTATTAAAGACTTCTGGATCCAAAAAAGCATCGTCAATGCGACGGTAGATGACATCCACTTTTTTAAGTCCGTCTACATTACGCATATAGACACAGTCATCTTCTTTTACAATCAAATCACTGCCTTCAACCAGCTCAGCGCCCATCTCATGGGCTAAATAGGCGTGCTCATAATAAGCGGAGTTAAAAATACCGGGCGTCAAAACCACCACTTCCGGATTAGGGTCGTCATTAGGCGATAAAGAACGTAGCATTGAAAGTAAATTAGCTGGATATTGATCGACCGGCATAATATTGATGTCTTGAAAAACTTCTGGCATGACTTGCTTCATGACCGCGCGGTTTTCAAGCATGTAAGAGACACCAGAGGGCACGCGTAAATTATCCTCTAATACATACACCTCACCATCACCCGCTCGAACAAGATCGGAACCACAAACACTCGCCCATGAGGTGTGCTTAAGCTTCATGCCTTTGCACTCTGGACGGTAATCTTTGGACGATAAAATAACCTCTTCTGGAATAATTCCGGCTTTAAATATCGCTTGCTCGTTATAGACGTCCTCAATAAACATATTCAATGCTTTTAAGCGTTGCTTTAAGCCAATTGATATGTCTGACCAATCATCCGATGAGATAATGCGTGGAAAGATGTCAAATGGCCATAAACGATCAATATTGCCTTTATCGCTGTAAATCGTAAATGAGATGCCCATTTGTGCGATGGTTTTATCTGCATTGGTTTTTAGCTCTTTAAAATTATCGATACTTAAGCTCGATAATGCATCAAACAACTGCTTTGAGGACTCTCTTGGCATTCCATCGTCATTAACGGACTCATCGTAGAATCCGTTTATAGGGTATTTATCTAGTTCATTAATCATGATATTTTCTCAGTCAACGAGTTATTAGTCGGTAAAAGGGGCCCATAACGCAGATACATCATCAACCGTTTCAGGCATTAACCAAACAGATTGATAGGGTTGCAACACGTAATTCTCTTCGGCCGAAGCAACACCGCCATTGTCTAACAAGTTGACCCAATATGAGTGACGTTCTATGCCATCAATTGCCGTCAAATTAAGAAGTTTGATGTCTGGGGTTAAGTTGTGAATGGCCAACAAAGGAAACTTTAAATCTGGCCCATCTCGCCATAGGGCAAAATAATCAGATCCTAAGTCCAAAATTTTCTGCGGCGTGTCGGGGTGAAAAGACTTGTGTTTTTTACGTCGTTGTAAAATATTAGTTAAACGCTTTAACACTTCGGCGTTAGAGGTTCGACCACTGTCGATGAGGGCTTGAAGATAATCATAATCCCAACTTTTACGGTTAATTGAGCGTGTACGCCCAGTTTGTTCAACGCCATCCCGGTCATTGGGCGTGGCAATTAAACTGTGGATATAAAAAGCGGGAATACCTTGTAATGTCATCATAATGTTCTGTGAACAGATAAAACGATCTACCTGCCATTGATCTGGGCCATTAGAACAATGGGTTTCACGGAATGCACTGAACAATGCGATATTAATTTCATAGGGACTCTCAGTACCGTCTGGATTAGATTTAGTAGAAACAAACCCTTCTAAACGGTGCATACCGGTAATCAAATCATCCACTTCTCGTTTAGGTAATATTCCTTCAACAGGCCTGACCCCAATACCGTCATGAGATGCCGTAAAGTTTAAGAACGAACACCCTTCTGGCGGCGGATCTAAATCCAGTGCCCACTGAGTTAGGTAGGTTCCATCCCCTCGATGGAGCGCATGTAAAACAAGGGGGGCCAGCGCAAATTGATACACCATATGTGCTTCATCTTGTTCACCAAAATAAGAGAGGTTTTCTGCATGCGGTACATTGGTCTCAGTTAACAAAATACTGTGTGGTTTGACAATCGCCATAATGTCACGCATCAGTTTGACCACTTCATGGGTTTGTGACAGATGGATACAATTCGTGCCTAATTCCTTCCACAAAAAAGCAATGGCATCTAGGCGAATGGTTCTAGAGCCTTTTTCTAGATAGAGCAATAAAATTTCAACCATCTTGACTAACACTTGATGGTTTTTAAAGTTTAAATCAATTTGGTCAGCACTAAAGGTTGCCCAGACCATTTTTCGTCCTCTATGCGTATACGCTGGCACCAAAAGCGGTGTATTCCTTGGACGGGTTACCTGAGAAACGTCTTCTTTTCCCTCCATTTCTACAAAAAACTCGTTAAACGGTGGATTATTGGCTTTATAGTCTGTAAACCATAAGCTTTCACGAGAAATATGGTTGACCACCAAATCGAACATCAAATCATAGTCTTCACCAATCGCCTCCACATCTTGCCAGTCACCTAAGTCTGGATTCACCATGGTGTAATCAATAACTGAAAAACCATCATCCGAACTGTACGGAAAAAACGGCAAGATATGCACATTGTTAATGGATTGCTTGATATGAGTTTTTAAAAAAGTCTGTAACGTCTTTAAAGGCATCTCGCCTTCTTTGGTAAAGGTATCGCCATAGGTAATCAACATCACATCGTCTTGAGTCCAACGACTCTCTGAGACCATCTCAGACTTGGGTTGGTAAGCTTGCAACAACCCTTGTATTTGATTAAATGCTTGCGTAGCACTTTGCTCATCATACAAACCTGATAAGCGACTTTGGATGCGATTTAATAGTAATTGACTCATAACTCTTCCTTTACAGACATCGTCGTTTGGCGTTGCTGACTATTGATTATCCAGCTCAACCGCTTCTTTAATCTCTTCTAAAATATTGGGGCATGCACTGGTCACTCGGTTCCAGTTTGGCATAAATGGGATTTCGATTGGACCATCTATAAACTCACGACCAGCCTGAACGATATTTTCAGCAAACAGCTCAATCACCTGCTCTTCAGAGTGCAAGTCAAGGGATAAGCCATTCATCTCGGCATCAAACGCATACGACTCTAACTGATCTAACGCGGTTCGATAATATTTGGCACGCAGTGTTCTTAAGGTACTATTTGAAAATTGGTGGCCACGAACGGCTAACTTGCGATACAAAGACTTCGCAATGTCTCGGCTCATTCTCGACAGGCCTGCTTGTTTATCATCAAACGAGACATCTTGATGTTTATGATCATAGACATCGGCAATATCAACTTGACACACGCTGCGGTTAGAATAGTTACGCAACACTTCTGACATCACACCAATTTCTAATCCCCAATCAGAGGGAATGCGTATCTCTTTTAAACAGTCCACATCCATTGCAAACTCACCCGCTAATGGGTAGCGAAAACTATCTAGATAACTTAATAAATCATCTTCACCCAACACCCCTTTTAAGGCTCGCAACAAAGGCGTAACAAGTAGCCTAGAAGCTCGACCGTTTAATTTTCCATCGGCATAGCGTGCATAATAGCCCTTGGCAAACACAAAGTTAAAAGTCGGGTGTGCCACCGGATAGATAAGTTTAGCTAACAAGCTTCGGTCATAGGTCGTGACATCACAATCGTGCAATGCGACCACTTCGGCCTGTTTTGAGGCCAACACATAACCATAGCAATTCCACACATTGCTGCCTTTGCCACGCTCTTTAGGTGCCAAGTCTTTTTCACGTAATTTCTCAGTAATGGCCTGCATTCTTGGCCCATCGTTCCAAATAATTTTGAAGTTTTGTGGCAAACCTGAAAAGTACTGTTTGGCGTATTCAAATTGTTCAGCATTAGCTTGGTCCAAACCGATGACAATCTCAGAGAGGTAAGGCACTTTCTTTAACTCTTCAACAATATTTAAAAGTGCATCCCCCTCTAGCTCACTGAAAAGAGAGGGAAGAATCAAGCCTAATGGCTTGTTTTTACTGAACTTAATTAGATCAGCTTCAAGATCTTCAATAGGACGATCGGTTAAATTATGAAAGGTAGTTACGGTTCCATTTTGAAAAAAATCACTCATAGTTACTCCTAATATCTCTCTCTACTGTGAAAGAGTGTCTAAAACTTCGTTGTTTAAAATAGTCTGTATTGATTCAACCCACCCAATCGGGGCATCATTTTTGGCATAAATCGCGTTTTCAACAATCAAAGATTGGCCATTAGCGGCGGGCATAACAACCGCTATGTCCGAGTAATCTAACATGCTTTGATCATTACCCCCATCGCCTAAAGCGATGGTTCTAACTGGCCCTTTTAGGCCTAAAATATTTAAATTTTGCTCTAAATACTGCATGGCATCGGCTTTATCATGCTTGGCCATCACATGGTAAAAACGGCCGCCTTTTTTAAGCGTTAACCCCATAACCGCTAACGCTTTTTTAAACTGTATAAAATGAGCTTCGCTGTCGTTCCATAAAATAGGTTCCGTGACCTGTCTGTCTTTAGCTAAAACGGAATCCGATGCCGACAAGTGAGTATGATTCATCACCTCAGCGACAGTCCAGTCACCAAACCCTTCAAACTTCCAGCCATTTACTTTTCTAAGGTGTTTAAGCGTAGAACGTATTTGGTCATAAGGCATCCCGATGAGCGTTGTTTTTAAGCCATCCTTGGTGTGATAACGGATGACGCCACCATTTTCTGCAATCATCGGCGTAGTTAGCTTTAACCTTCTTTGCCAAACCTCAAGCTCTGACAAAGTCTTACTTGAGTTCAAAATAACCGGTATCCCTTCTTTTTTTAACCGAACCAATATTGGTAGAACTGCCTCATAGCTATAGTTATGATGATTGAGAACGGTGCCATCTAAATCGGTAAAAATAATAGTTTGTGTCATAGTGCGCTTCCTGAAAAACGGTATTTCATGCTAACGCCTTAACAATGTATTTTGCAATGATTGGCTTTAAATAAAGGGGTGAAAAGTAGCGTGTGGCTATCTTTAAGGAGAGAAATGCAAGATGACACAGACGATGACGCAATTGATTAAGCGTCATATAAAAAGCTACATGAAGGGTATTTTTATCACACATAAACATAAAAGCACTCTTTAGATGAGTCGCTTTCATGAGTGCCGTTTCAATATTAACGTTGTCTATTTTTTGTGTACGAATAAATTGCTGCATAAAGCCTCCAATAAACTAAAAGCTTATAGCAAACCATGTTCAACTAAGTATAAATTTATCAATTAGTTATCAATAAAAAACCAAGAAGAAAACATTACAATAGACAAATTACGCACCATTACAGAGCACGATGGACTTAAAAAGGGCTTTAAAGAGGTAGAATAAACGATAGACAGAACCCAGCCACAAAGCCCTCCCTTTTTAACGCTCGATCAGCTTCTTAAAACGCTGACCTTATTTCGTCCAGAATCTTTAGATTGATAAAGGGCTAAATCAACTCGTTTTATCACTGAATCTACCGGTTCTTTCTGCACATGCTCGACCACACCCAAACTAATGGTTAGTTGATTGACATGATCAAAACGATAATTCTCAATAGTGGCTCTTAAACGTTCTGCAACCTCCTCGGCAGAATCAAGGTCAGTATTGGGGATAAGCACAATGAACTCCTCCCCCCCAAAACGGCAAAAAACATCGACATCCCTTAAGCAGGCCTTGACTAAGTTGACCAACTTAATTAAGACATCGTCACCAACATCATGTCCAAACTGATCATTAACGGCTTTGAAGAAATCAAGGTCAAACATAATTAACGAAAACTGCTTTTGGTATCGGTTCGAACGTTTAACCTCAGATTCAATCGCATCCATAAACGCATAGCGGTTTTGAGCCCCAGTTAAACTGTCTGTTTTGGCCATTAACTCAAGTTGCTCATTAGCCAACTCAAGCTCACAAGTTCTTTTAGAAACACTCTCTTCTAGGGTGCTATTAAACTCCACTAACGCTTTGTTTTTTTGTGCCAGCTTTTCTCTATAACCCACTAAACGATAGTGCACAGAAATTGAAAGAGTCAAAGAGACTATGATTGCTAGCACAAAACTCCAAATAGAAATCGACTTCATGTTTTGGATACGTGTTTCATACTGCTGAATAAGTGAGGATTGTGCTTGAAGCATTTCAGAACGGATATCGGCATCGTAAAGCACACTGCCAATAATCCAATCGGTGTTTGGAACCTGCTTTACATAAACATGTTTAACCTCGCCTGCTCGACTAATGCTCTCTAACCACTCATACTTAAATGCAAATAACCCATCCGTTGCACCATCGTCACTTAAAATAGATGCATTGATCCCTACCTTTTGAGGATAATCCGAACTCAGCAATAACGTACCCTGAGTATCAAAAATAAACAATTGATCATAGTTAGTTTGATCAACTTTAGAGATGGCTTTTAGTAACATTTTGTCGCTGTTTTTAGTCGCAACATCCAAGTATTCACTGGAGCCTAAATACCAATTGTAATGACCAAAATCCTTAACAAAAGCCAACTGTTTAAACTGTTTTTCGGGTGGCTCGTCCGGTCTAGTAAAGGTATCCCACAAAAACCCCTCACCAACCTCCGTAACCAACTTAATCTCTTCTTCTATTACATATCGACCTGTCGCATCCCTAAAATTGAGAATCGACTGCCCCTCTAAATGTTTTAGGTACGCTGGAGCAAGATAAAAAACGCCCTCAAAATCTAAAATCCAAATAAAACTTTCGCCGTCATTCCAGACCAATGGCCGCAAGGCTGCTTTAATCAGTTCTTGTACTTCGGTTTCAGTGACATTTGGTTTCGTTGAAAAACGATCGTGAAGACTTAAAGCAATCTTATTAGCTTCATCAACTCGACGTTTAATGCGAGATTTTAGTTCACTATCAATTAAAGATTTTCGATACGCTGCAAGATCAATAACGCTGTCGACCTTGGCACGCATAGCATGGACATGCGATTCGGTATATTCACGCTCAAGTTGATTAAGCGTTTGATCAAAAAGTGTTTTCTCAGATTCAATAGCCATCATTGCAACGACCCCAACCGACGCTGGAATAAACAGCATAGGCGCAATCGCTAAAAATATGATGATATTAAATTTTTGAAGCATTAATCAATCCAAAATAAGAGTGTCAATTTCAATTATGAAGTATATTTAGTGCAAACCCAAATCAATAACTTTACACAGATATATTCAAATTATTTAATGACACATATTAAAAAGGCACCCGAGGGGCGCCTTACTTTTTGTAGCAAACAAAAACGCCTAAGCGATTACTCTTTACCGCTCGTCGACACATGATAGTGAGGATCTTCAGAGACATTAACTTCAATGAGTTCTTTTGCGTCGGCTAACAAAACCTGACACTCAGGACTTAAGTGCTGAAGCGTGAGCGTTTTGCCTGCAGCAAGGTATTTTTTGGTTAAACCGTTAATGGCTTCAATCCCCGTGTGGTCATAAACACGCGAATGCATGAAATCAATTTGCACACAATCTGGATCATTTTTAGGATCGAAGCTATCAATAAAATTTTGTGCCGAAGCAAAAAATAGTGGCCCTTGAACTTTGTAGGTTTTGACTGTTTTACCATCAATTTCCTCAGTGACCTCTTGTAAAAGAATACGCTGTGCATGCTCCCAAGCAAACACCAACGCAGCCACAACAATCCCCGCAATAACCGCGACCGCTAAATCAAACATCACCGTTAACACCGTGACCATTACCATCACAAAGGCATCCGCTTTAGTCATACCGCGCATAATGTTCCAACTCGCCCAGTTAAAGGTGGCAATGACCACAAAAAACATCAACCCCACTAAAGCCCCAATCGGCACCATCTCTATCCAAGAAGAGGCAATTAAGACGATAACCAATAAACCTAACGCTGCAGAGATACCAGACCAACGCCCCGTGCCACCGGAATTAACGTTAATCATAGACTGACCAATTAATGCACAACCGCCCATCGTTCCAAAGGAACCCGCCGTACAGTTGGCCGCACCTAACGCAATACACTCTTTATTGGCTTTACCGCGAGTCTCCGTAATGTCATCAATCAATGTCATGGTTAACAGCGATTCAACCGAACCAATAATGGTCAAAATCACCGCATAAGGCAGAACAATCCATAAGGTTTCTAAAGACCAGAACCCTTCAGGCAAGGTTGTAAACCAACTTAGCCCTTGGAAACCACCTTCATTACCATCCCCGTAAATCAACGACTCTAACGTACCGGAAACTGAGGCTTTGTCACCGACAGTAATCGCATTAATATCAAAGAAAATGACCGCTAACGAAACGAATACAATGGCGGCTAACGCAGAGGGAACTGCCTTAGTGATTTTGGGTAGAAGATAGATAATTGCTAAGGTTGCCACAATAATCATAATCATAATATTAAGACTTGAACCGCTTAACCACGCACCTTCAGCATCTTTAAACTGGGTAAACTGAGCCACCAAGATGATTAATGCCAACCCATTCACAAACCCAAGCATCACGGAACTGGGTACCATGCGGATAAACCGCCCCCACTTCATGATGCCAATAAATATCTGAAAGGCTCCCATCATAATGACGGCTAAAAACAAGAACGAAGCACCGTGCTCCATCACCAGGTGCATCATAACCACAGCAAGTGACCCTGCCGCAGCGGTAATCATGCCCGGACGACCACCAAAAATGGCGGTAATCATGCCCACAATAATCGCTGCATACAGACCAACTAAAGGGTGTACACCTGCAACAAAAGCAAACGCCACCGCTTCTGGTACCAGTGCTAAGGCAACGGTAATTCCTGACAGAGTGTCGTTTTTATAGGTTTGCCACTGAAATGGCTGACCCGGTTGGGTTGAATGACTCATGAAAACTCCTAAAACTAAATGTGCGCAAATTCTAACAAAAAAGCAGTACAATTATCTGATTATCAACGATTTATAGCGTACTGAAAGGACACCTAAAGATGTGGATTAATCATATTGGCGAAATTGCAATGGGCTTTTTTGTGTTACTAATCGCAATTCATTTCGCACTGCACTTTGTCTTTAAAGCGCAAAAAATAAGACGAGACAAGCTGAAAAAGACGTCTAAAACATCAGAAACGTCTAACTAGATGCGTTGTGCAGCAAATAATAAACCCAAAAATGAAAACAAAAAAACCAGCAGGCCTGCTGGTTTTCTAAACAAATGACCGTTAATTTTAAGAAAAATAAGAACAGCAATAATCTGCGATATTATTTACCTTAATTCCAAACTTAGAGTTTGCAGGCACATCAAAACTCGATCCATTTGGAATCGCTTTCCACTCTGTTTCGCCCGGCAACAATACTTCGACATTTCCCGATTGCATTTCCATGTTCTCAGCTAAGTCTGTTCCAAACTCATATTCACCCGGCATCATAATACCCAATGTTTTTTTAGAACCATCTGCGAACAAAATCGTACGACTGGTTACTTTGCCATCAAAATAGACTGAGGCTTCTTTTAAGACAGTGACATTTTCAAATTTAGACATGGAAAATCCTATTTAGTTAAGGTTTAAAAACGTTGTTAATTATAGCCAGAAATACGCTGAGCTACACGCACTATTATTCCCCCTAATTTGAATCAGGTATAATTAAGCCTTAATATTTTATGCTTAAGAGGCTCACTTTGAAAAACAGCATTGTTGTAAAAATCCCTTTCTGGTTTAAAGGTAAACTGTTTGAACCCACCGCACCTTTAAATTTAGACGACTGGGCAAAACGCGATGAGGGAGAAGAGCCTAATTTCCCTCTTGCTGTCGCTAAAGCAAACGGAATAGGCAGTTACTCTTATGAACTGGAAGTTATGGAGTCAGCAGAGGTAGTTTTTGAAAGCCCGAGCGGATTTGCAACTGAGTTTTTTACAGAAGAAACCAATGAATTTGACTTCCAAGGGTTTAAAACTCGATGGCTGAGTCATGCCTATTTTAGTGAGTTAAACAACATCACAAAAAAACACTTAAACGAATCAGTTGATGAAAACTCGCCACTTTACCGTGCCTTAATGGAGGCGTTTACACTCGGTAAAAACAGTTAATCTAACGTTAACCTCGATAAGCTGCTGACACACATCAAACATGCCCAATTAAGGGCATCCTTTTTAAACGTTCAAAATGCTTGTCAATTCTTGCTTAGTGTGTCAACTTCATAAACACCTGCGGCAATTGCTCCGGCAGTTTTTCAACCCGATCAATAATCGTATAGTGACTGTCAAAAATATCTTGGACATACTCATCGGCCTTAGGATCAAGCGATATACAGTAAGAATAAATCCCTTTACTCTGTAACTCTTCCACCGCTTTGCGTGTGTCTTTAATTAACATTTGAGGGTCTTTAGTATCAATATCGGCAGGCTCGCCATCGGTCAACACTAACATTAATTTTTTCTCCGCTTCTTGCCCTTCCAAGTAGTGAGCGGCATGACGCATTGCCGCCCCCATTCGTGTTGAAAACTTGGCTTCCATCGCACTAATACGTGCTTTCACTTCGTCACCGTAATTTTCAGAATAGCCTTTAATGTGCTGATAACGCACCTCATGACGAGTATCCGAACTGAAACCGCCAATCGCAAACTTATCGCCCAACTGTTCCACTGTCCAGGCTGTAATAGCAAGTGCTTCTTGAGAGAGCTCAAGCAACGTTTGCCCAGTTTCAGCATTACGCTCATTCAATGATTGCGAGGTATCGACCAACAACATTACGGCAATATTTCGACTGTCGTGTGTATGACTGTAATTGATTCTTAAATCAGGGGCTTGCCCACTTTTAAAGTCAATAATGGAACGTAACGCCACATCCAAATCGAGCTCTTCACCCTCTTCTTGGAAACGAATACGTTTTTTATTTTGCGGTTTAAGCATCTCAATCATCTTTTTAAGACGTTTTGCCAGGCCTGCGTGCTTTTCCATCAACTGATCGACTTTTGTGGCGGTGGTTGAAGGGTGTAAACGTTCATAAACCGTGGCCCAATCTGGACGATAGCTCTCTGAGATATAATCCCACTCATCATAATGACGCGGCGGCAAACTGTCTGCACTGTCCACCTCACGCTCTTCAGAGTGATACTCATTCACTGCAACTTCATCAGCTTCATC
>JGI10211J34971_10002823_pt1 | contig 14010 bp, 10 predicted proteins | sample Etolagsediment_FD_34971 | JGI IMG/M metagenome (IMG submission 34971) | reverse complement strand
AAATATTCAACTTGATGAACTAAGAGAATGCGTTGATCCCTTATAACCTTATGGGTTAATAAAAATCCTCTCCCATCTGTATTGTAACCAATCCTATATCTAACCTTTCCTATATAGGCAAGAAATGCAGCCTCAAAGGCATTTTGAAAGAGAACAGCCAGATCGAATCTCTCAGCCCTCAGCCACGATATAATCCTCAATAATTCTTTTAATGAGGTAAAAACACTATCACCTTTGGCGAAGATCATTGTTTTGTCCACTGAAGGATGATTCTCTAAGAGTGGAATAACCCAAGGCTTAGCTAATACCGTTATCTCAGCAGAAGGAAAAGTTTTTTTTAGCGCCACGAGGGATGGGATCATCATTACCGTGTCCCCTACCCAATTAGCGGATCTAATCAGTATCTTTCTAATCTCCTGAGTTGAAATGTTATGCCTGGATCTGACCCTCATTTTTTTAAATTATATTATTATCATTTAGCCACCAAGGCACGAAGTCACCAAAAATTATATTATAATTCATCCGTTTCCTTTGTGCCTTGGTAACTTAGTGGCTGAATGTTTTATTAGATCGAATAATTCCCTGCTTGATGCTATTAAAAAAGGTATCTGCACCTGAAATCAGCCCAATCTTTATAGTTAATATAGCAATGTCCAAATCAGCATCAATTTTGCCGTCAATCCTGATCCAGTCTTTCTCTGTGGTCAATAAAAAATCTACATTTGATTGTTTTTTCCAAGATACAAGCTCTTCAATCTCATCATTGCTAAAATAATGGTGGTCAGAAAAAGCTTTAAAGTGAATAACAGAGGCCCCACAACTTTTTACCATTTCTAAAAAATCATCTGGATTAGCTATCCCTGCAAATGCTACCACATTTTTTCCGGTCAAAATACCTGGCGGATAGGTCTTACCAGCAAGGGGAAATATAACTTGATCAGGAAAATGCCCAGATCGAAAAATCGATTTTACTGGGAAATTTTTTTGAAAGTAATTGACAAGGTCATCTCCAGAATACGTATCTGTACATTTGGTGATAATAATAATATCCGCTCTTTTTATCTCCTCAATAGGCTCCCTCAAAGGGCCCAGGGGTAGTATCGATCTGTTTCCAAATCGTCTCTTGTCATCTATTAGAAGAATATTCACATCTCTATGCAATGATATGTGCTGATATCCATCATCTAATAACAATACCTTCGAATGGAAAAGTTTTAAGGCCAGAGATCCGATTTTATATCTTTTTTTTGATATTAATACAGGCACGGAAGATAACTTTTTAGCTAATAGAACCGGTTCATCTCCTGCATCATTGACAGATGTCAAAACCGTTTTTCCATCAGATACAACAAGTGAGTCATTGCTTCTCTTCCCTTTATAACCTCTCGAGAGGATAGCAACTCTAAATCCATGTGTTTCTACCCACTTGGCGAGCATGGCAACAAATGGTGTCTTGCCCGTACCACCTGTAGTTATATTTCCAATGCTAATAACATAAGCAGGAAGACGGTTAGTCCTCAAGAAACCTATTGTATAAGCTACAAGCCTAAGTTGAATAGCAAGACCATACAAAAAAGAAAGTATCCTCAGGAAAAATGTAAAAAGATTCTTTTCCTTTGTTGCGTGTAGAGTTGACCAATTAACCTCTTTCATAGTTTCTTGTGTTTCTATAGTTTGTTGTGTTTTTTAGGTTTGTCGTATTATTTACTTTAGGCACTTTAGCTCACTTTAGGCACTTTAGACATTTCAATATAAGGTTCAAGGATTCCCATCACCTTATCAAGTGCCCCCTGATTTTGCTCCACAAATTCCTTGGCCCTTCTACCTATCTCATTTCTTTTGCTTTTTTGAGCTAATAACTCTCCCATAACACTGAGCAATTCCGATTCATCAGCAACCATTTTGCCAGCCCTGTATTTGATCATTAATTGTGACATAGTGGTAAAATTATATGTGTAAGGACCAAAAAGGACAGGTATACTAAAAAATGCTGGTTCTAAAAGATTATGGCCACCTTTAGGAGCAAGACTTCCGCCTACAAAGGCAATATCAGCCAAGCCATAAACTTGGCCTAATTCGCCGAGTGTATTAAGGATGAAAACATTATATTTCTGCTTTTCTTCCCGCTCGTGCCTCCCTGCCCGTCCCGCTCTGCGTGAAGAGGCGTGCAAGGCAGTGGCAGGCGAGTCTACAGGCAATTGCGTTTTTCTTATTACCTTTAATCCACAATCTTTGGCAAGATTGCACACCTCATCAAACCTGTGAGCCTCCCGTGGACCGATTATAAGGGAAAGGTCAGGAAAGGATTTACGAAGTTGACTAAATACATTAAATATGATTTTTTCTTCGGGATGATGAGTGCTCCCTGCCACCCATATGAGCATGTTTTTAAGGTTTAGGAGGTCAAGCCATCTGTCTCGTTCTTTATTGTTAAGAGGGCTCCATGACTTATCAAATTTAATGTTTCCAGTAACCTTGACCTTATCTGGACAAAGTCCTCCTTTAATAATTCGACGTTTATCGAGTTCTGTTTGCATCAGAAATAATTCAAACATCTGCAGCACTCTCTTTATTAAAAATCTCCACCTCTTATAAGATTTTGCAGCATGTGGAGAAAGTCTGCCATTCACTAAGATAGTTTTTACCCCCCTCTTTTTTAACAATGAGATTAAACCTGGCCAGATGTCTGTCTCAACCAAAATAAAAATGATTGGATTAATTTTTTTTATCATCCTCCTCAATGACCACCAGAAATCAAGAGGCATTGGCAATAAGCAGTCAACGGTATCTTTTAGCTTTTTTCTTGCTACATCTAAACCAGTACCTGTTTTAACAGAAAGGACAATCTCCTTTGTTGGATGTTTATTTTTTAATGCCTCAAGCAATGGGATTGCGGATAGGACTTCACCCACTGAAAGTGCATGGACCCATAACCTGCCAGCTGATGATTGGTCAAGATCAGGAAGATTCAGGCCTAACCTTTCTTTAAAGCGACCTCTATTTTTTAAAAGATAAAAAACAGGGGAAAAAACGATAAAGATAAGGGTAGCTAAAATGTGGTAGAGGATAAGCATTGCTTGTTACTCGTCTCTCTTAACTTGCTATTCGTTAACTAGAAACCAGCAACCAGCAACCAAAAACAAGTTTAAACCCGCGCGGGTAGCTCGATGATAAACTTTGTGCCATGTGGTTTATTATCTTCAACCCTGATAAAACCATTATGATCGGTAATTATTGTGCTGACGATTGCAAGTCCCAGTCCTGTCCCAGATTTCTTTGTAGAAAAATACGGTTCAAAGAGCCGCTCTTTATCCTTATTAGATATACCGCTACCGGTATCAATAACTTCAACCCTGACAATCCTCAATGCCTTGTCATAGAAAAGTCTGATTTTAACTTTTCCTTTATCAGGTATAGCTGCCACAGCATTATCTAAGAGATTAATCATAACCCTTTTTATCTGTTCTCTATCAAGTTTTAATTTAGGAATATCATCATTTTCGATAAAGTTGAATGTAATATTTTTATGAACATCTTTATACAATAAAACTGCATCCTGAATTATCTCTTTTATATTATCTAAAACAGGATTAGAAGCCGGCATTCGAGCAAAGCTTGAAAATTCATTCACTAACACCCTCAACTCTTCAACGTTGTCTATTATCAACCGCGTACATTCATCAAAAACGGTTCCATTCTCTTTTGCTAAACGTTCACCATACTTTCTTCTCAACCTTTGCGCTGAAAGCTGAATCGGGGTCAATGGATTCTTTACCTCATGGGCTATACGTCTGGCTACTTCTCTCCATGCAGCCATTCTTTGCGCCTTTTCTAACTTAGTCATATTCTCAAATACTGCAACCAGTCCAAGATAATTATCTTGATCATCCCTCAAAAGATTCAACGAAACCAGCAATTTTAAGTAATGCCCCTTTATTGAGATGCCTATCTCTCTTTGTATAAATTCTTTTCTGTTACGATTTTCGCCTTCCACAAATCCACTAATAATTGACCGATATTTTGGGCCAAGAATATACTTGTAATTCTGCCCTATTATTTCCTTAGCAGAAATATTAAGCATTTTCTCTGCCGACTTATTTATTGTTGAGATTGCTCCGCGAGAATCTGCAGATATAACACCAGCAGCCACATTCTCTAAAATAGTCTCCATATAAATCCTGCGCTGCTCTGATTCCGTACTGCTTGTAATTAAATCTTTATAAACATTCTCAAGTTTGATTTTACCTTCCTTGAGATCCTTTGTCATCCTGTTGAATGAATTTACAAGAATGCCCATCTCGTCTTTGGATTCCAGATCAATATGAAAGCCGTAATCACCAGATGCGATCCTATCAGTAGCTTTAGCCAGTTCCTCTATTGGAACTGTGATACCCTTTGAAAGATAAAAGCCAAACCAAATGGCTGAAAAAATGACTAAAAGTGTAACAATAGACAGAAAAATCAAAGGCGTTAGCTTTATAGGCCTCTTGAGCATCTTTAATTGTTTATACCCTTCCAAACCTTTGGTAATAGTTGCCAGTCTGTTCAGAACTACTCCTGGGATAAATTTAGCAACCACAATCGCTCCTACCTGTGCCTTTGTCTCAGTTCGTGAAAATATCGGCACAATGCCCTTGACTAAGTCTCCGTGCGGAGATGTTTGAATAACCTTAATATCAGTTGAATCCTTGAAACTTTTGCGCAATATATCAATGCTCAGATCTTTAAAGGGTTTTAAATCAATACTCCTGTCATAATAGCCTGCTCTTAGAAGTAATTTTGATGAAAAGATTTGAATAGAGGCGAGATTATATTCCTTTCTTTTTTCCTCTATAAATGCCCCTAGTTTATCTGCTCTTGATAGCAACATATACCCTTCATGGGTAATTAAGGAACTCAAGCTATTGCCAAAGGCCAATGCCTCATCTTCTATCATTTTATAGTAGTCCTGGCCCAGCTCTAAAGATTTTTGAAGAGACTGTTCAATTTGGAGATTAAACCAATAATCAATGGAGAGAGAGATAAATTGGACTGAAACAAAAAAGATGATTATAGTTGGCAGAAGAGAAAGGATTACAAAGGCAAAAACGAGTTTCGCTCTAAGGCCAGAGCCCATGATCCTCTTTTTTCTCTCAAAGACCAGCTTGACCAGATTTCTCATAGTCAGGTAGAGCAGAAGAAGTAGTAAAATTACATTGATATTTATTAAGACAAAGATAAGGATATTGCCGGCAATCGGTAACTCAACACCAAGATCAAAGACTTTGGTCCCTAGATAGGTAAGAAGGACAATAATAGGTAGTATAAGGCATATGATGATTATTTCTCTTTTACGCCTCTTTAAATCTTCATTTTTAGTATCTGAATGTCTTTTCATTGTATTTAATACTTGACGACTTCGTAAAAAGTCCAACTGTCCCGTCCTGACGGGATTACGCTTCATCTTTCGTCATTGCAGCGTACTGGTAAGTACGCCTCATTCCTCAAGATTCGCAAGCCTTGCATTTGGAGCTTTTTACTTTGACGCCCCAATTTTGACTTTTTACTAGTTCATCAATACTTGAAAACAACTGAATACCAATCTGTCTCAAAATCCCATAGGGATAAAAAGAAGAGCACATAGTTTAAGTAAAAAGGTAATTCAATCTTATCAAGCTCCGCCTTCATTCGTAATTGATAGTGAACTCCTCTTTTAAGCCTATTGAGTCTGACCACCTTTAAGGCAACCACATCCGCCATTAATTCTTTCGCTCTATCAAAGTCCTTAGTTTTTACCTTTTTATTATTTTGTTCTGGCAAAAGAAGCCTAAATTCGTTTTTCAGGGTGTTGTATTCTATAGTATGAGTTAGCTTAATATCTGCTATCTTGCGGTCAAACCATGCGCTTCTAATCTCATATAACTTGACGATAAAAGTAAATTTGGTTGAAATCCCATTCATAATGGCCCTGTTCATTTCTTCGGCAAAACAATCTCTTACATTAAAATAACTAAGTAGATGGTCCCGTGTGTTGGTGACAATTATATCTGATAAGCGAGCCTCTTTTGCCAAAGAAAATTCTGGAGAAATAAAGAAAAACAGAAGCAAAACTAAAGCACAATTTAAATGCCTAAAGTTACCTAACGTTCCTGAGTTTATCAATTAAAGGTGCCTAATAGTTTAGAGTGAATACAACCTGTAGACTTTAACTGGTTCCTGGTCCACAATCCCTAAATTCCTCAATTACATGGAGCTGTATCTCATATTAATATTGCGGATATCATAGAAAAAAGGAGAATTTATTGCAAGATTTAATAAAATGGATTGATTTTGAATGAGGAATTCGAGGATTTAGGAAATGGGAAATATAGGGTAATTAGCAAGCAGAAAAATCTCTCTTGCCTGCTGTAGCAGTTGTTCACTGTTCACTATTTTAGGCAGGAGCGAAATCAAGGGAAGCAAAAGATGGTATCTTGATACTTTTTCTCCCACACTCTTCTTTATTTTTAAATCGTACTACCTCCCAGCACTTTTCTTGTGTTATAAACTTCCGAAGCAATTCTTGGTTTAAAGAATGCCCTGATCTTTCAACCTCAAAATGCCCAATTGGCACACAACCAAGAATAGCTAAATCACCTATGAAATCCAGGAGTTTATGCCTTGCAAACTCAGTTTTATATCTTAGGCCATCCTCATTTAAAACCCTGAATTCATCCACAACAATAGCGTTATCCAACGATCCACCTTTTGCCAGCCCATTATTCCTTAATGTTTGAACATCCTTCAAAAAACCAAATGTTCGTGCCCTACTAATTTCATTAACGAAACTAGATTGGGAAAAGGACATCTCATGGGATTGATTTTTTATTAAGGGGTGGTCAAAGTCAATTTTATATGTTATTTTCAACTCATTTGAGGGACTCAGCTTAACAGATCTGTTACCATCCTTAACTCTGACTGACTTTTTTACAAGAAGAAATTTTTTGTGACTATTCTGTATGGTGACACCGGCATTTTTAAGGAGAAATACAAAAGGGGCAGAACTTCCATCCATAATAGGAATTTCTCCACCATCAATTTGTACTGTAACATTATCTATTCCCATTCCAAAAAATGCAGCCATAATATGCTCTACTGTGGAAACACTATATCCATTAAAACCGATAGTGGTAGCCATATTCGTATCGACTACATTATCAAAAGTGGCCCCAACTCTGCAGCCAGGTGATATATCAATACGTTCAAAGGCTATTCCACTATTTGGTGCTGCAGGTTTTATAGTAAGATTTACTTTTTTTCCAGAGTGAAGGCCTATTCCTGTACAACTTATCTCCTCTGCAATTGTCCGTTGTCTTAAATTCATAATAATTATTTTGATAGTAAATAAATTTAGAGAAAAAATATTACTTAGAATACGTAATAGCTTTCAGCAAATTATGTGCCATCAGCCAAAAAAATGATTAAAAAGGAAGATCTATGTGGTTAACTAATTGAAATTGATAGTGATAATTTAAATGCGCAGTACGTTTACTACCCACTTCCTTGTCTTGTTAATGTGTTAAATTTAACACAGTTTTTGTGTTTGATTTATACAATCGTATTGATTGCTCAAATGCGTGCTCTGTTACATGCTGCCCTTTTGAGAAACTTAACAGGAGGAAGATTTATAAAAGTGCTGATTCTTTAAGAACATGGTCCTGCTTAACGGGATCTGAAAGGCATAACAAAAAGAGATGCCTGTTCACTTTATTAATGCTTTTAAGGCGCAATTAAACTTTTAAGTCAATACTTTTTTTCTTGTATTTGAGAAAGGTTTGAATCTAATATTTAAAATATGATTCATCGCTATCTTTCAGCAATATTAATCTTCATTATTATAGGTGGTTGCTATCCTTTGGTCAAAAAAGAGGTTAAGGAGCCATCCAAAGCCCTTAAAAAGGTAAAGCATTTCTGGCCAAAATTTCAGGATGACATGGATATAGATTCTCTTTCATTGGCTATTGAAAGTGATCTGCAGTACTTAGACCGGCTTAAGAAAGATACAGTTTTTACCTTTGGTCCTGATACATTTTCCGCTGAACATGTTAGGGAATCATTAAAAACCTTTTTATCAATTTTCGAGCAAAGTTCAGATAGTAAAAAATTCAATAGAGATTTAAGGGAAAGATTTTTCTTATATAAGGCGGCTGGTTTTTGGGGAAGCAAAAAGGTGCTCTTTACTGGATATTTTGAGCCAATCTTTGACGGAAATCTTGAGCGTGATTCTATACACAGATATCCAATATATAGAAGGCCAGACAATCTATTGACAATGAATTTGGGCCTTTTCCGACGGAAATTTTCCGGACAGCGCATTACGGCCAGGATAAAAGGCAATAGTCTTGTCCCCTATTACACAAGAAAAGACATAATAGAAAACAAGGTTCTAGAAAGAAAAAATCTTGAAATTGCATGGCTCAAAGATCCTCTCGATATAGCCATATTACAAATTCAGGGTTCAGGGAGGATACGATTACCAAACGGAAAGACAATCAGAGTTGGTTATAGTGCCACAAATGGGCATCCCTATAAAAGTATAGGCAGATATATGATAAATATGGGATATATTACAGCTGATAATTTATCCCTTCAGACTATCAGATCTTTTATAAAACAAAATACTGACATTAAAGATGAGATATTGAACTATAATCCATCGTATGTTTTTTTCCGACTACTAGATAGTGGGCCTCTGGGTAACATCGGTGTTCCTTTAACACCTGGAAGGTCTTTAGCCGTTGATGATAGGCTATTTCCAAAGGGAGCCCTGGTGTATATTCGCTGTCAGAAACCCATTATGGGGAAAGATGGAACTATAGCTGGATGGGCTCCTTTTTCAAGATTTCTCTTAAATCAAGATACTGGAGGGGTTATAAAAGGTACGGGACGAGCAGACATTTTTTGGGGTAGTGACCCTTATGCGGAATTAGCTGCAGGCAATCTTAAACATGATGGAGAGATGTATTTTTTAGTAAAAAAACCAGATAACTAATAAAACCTTTATAATTGAGGAATTGTGAATTTAGGGATTTAGGAATTTAGGAATTGTAGGTAGCAAGGAGTTGCGTAGTGATGAATTTGTATGGTTTGATCACTTCAGACACTTCACACCTAACTACTAAATAGAAAATTTTGAAAAATCAGCTACCTGCAAAAAAAACTGATGCAGGCTTTTTAAAATTCCAAGCCTGTTTTCTCTTACCCTTTTATCTTCTGCCATGACCATTACTTCGGAAAAAAATTGATCTACCGGCTTAATTATTTTGGATAGTATATTCAATGCCTCAAAATAATTTTCTCCATCTATTTCTTTTTTTACTTCATCTTTTACTAACTGAAATGTTTTCCATAAATCTTCTTCACTTTTATGCTCAAAGAGGTCAGGATTCACCCTATACGTTTCTTCAAAACCTTTTCCTATGTTAATGATCCGTTTAAACGCTATCGCTAAGGTTTCAAAATCTTTCGAAATGTCTCGAAATCTTTGTAAGGCTTCGATTTTTTTCTCTACTTGATGGAGGAAATTAAAATCGATAGAAATTACTGCCTCTATAAAATCTTGCGTAATTCCTTCAGATAACAACAAATTCTTAAAGCGTTCCTTTATAAAATAAGTTACCTTATTTGTAACCTCTTTTAGGTCAAATGAAATAGTTTCATTAAGAATATATGCTGATTTATTAATGAGTTCTTGAAAGGAAATAGCAATCTTTTTATCTCTCACTATCCTGATAATAGCCAAGGCCTGTCTCCTGAGGGCATAGGGATCAGCTGTTCCGTCAGGTTCGAGGCCCAGTGTAAAAAATCCTACAAGGGTATCCAGCCTATCAGCTATGCCAACAATTGACCCAATAAAAGATTCAGGGAGTTGAGATTCTGCTTGAACAGGCAAATAATGATCTGAAATAGCTATACAGATATCTTTAGGGTAGCCGTCCAATCGGGCATATTCTTTTCCCATTACGCCCTGAAGGGAGGGAAACTCCATAACCATCTCAGTAACCAGATCACATTTGCAGAGCTTCGCAACAAGTCCAACATCATGTATCTTTTCTGGCACTATTTGTTCAGCCAAGTATTCGGCTAATCGGGTAAAACGTTGTACCTTGGCAAAGGATGTCCCTAACTCTGCCTGATAGATAACTGTTTTTAAATTCTCCAGCCTATCTTTAAGGAGTCTTTTTCTGTCTTCTTTAAAAAAGAAATTTGCATCGGCTAATCTTGCCTGCAAAACTCTTTCATGCCCTTTTTTAACAATAGATTCATCCCTTGCAATCGTATTGTTAACAGCCACAAAATTTGGCATCAGATTCCCCTTATTGTCTCTAACAGAAAAATATCTCTGATGCTCTTTCATTGCTGTTATGAGAACAGGATCAGGGAGCGTAAGAAATGCCTTATCAAAACCACCGCAAATGGCAGATGGGAACTCCACCATATTAGCCACTGTGGTTAATAATTCGGGGTCTATCACAGGTATGCCTGATACCGTTTTNGCGACTGTGATGACAGCTTTTTCAACCTCCNCTTCTCTCTCTTTTTGATCGATAATTACAGAATTTTCGTTCATTTTTNGTAGATAANCTTCAAGGCCGTTTATTTGCATACTTTGGGGTGTCATAAATCTATGTCCTCTCGTTTTATCCCCACTNATCACCCCAGCTACTTCAAATGAAACAGTTTTACCGTTAAAAAGTGCGAGTACCCAGTGGATAGGCCTAACAAACGAAAACTCTTCACTTCCCCAACGCATCGACTTTGGCCAGGGAATATTCGCTATTAATTTGGGTAACACTTCGGATAGGATAGTTACTGTAAGCCTTTCCTGGCACTTTACGTTTAATATGAAGATAGACGCCTTTTGGTGTTTCCAATAATTGTAGCTCATCCACAGACACCCCCTGTTTCTTAGCAAAACCAAATGCTGCCTTTGTGGGGTTTCCCTCTTCATCAAATGCAGCCTTTTTAGGAGGCCCCGTTATCTCCTGGATCATATCTTCCTGTTTATCAGCAATGGCCTTCCCTGCTAAAACTAACCGTCGTGGAGTTCCGTATGTATGAAGACCTCCTTCAATCTCGATTCGGTTATCTTTTAAATATAATTCTGCCAGTCGCTTAAGCTCTTTTAAACCGTTCTCAAGATAGTCTGAGGGAATCTCTTCTGTGCCTATTTCTAAAAGTAATTCACTCATAATTTGCTAATAACTCCTTAATGCATCCTCTTCAAGTTTCGTTATAACTGATCATGATAATATCAAATGCCAAAGTTCAAAGCTCAAATTCACCCGGTTAAATCCCCCAAAGGGGGTCCGCCAGAGGCGGAATTTAACTTTGACATTTGGGTTTTGACATTTGAAATTAGGTGATCTTTTGACTTATTCTTCATCGATACTTTATCATTTTTTCATCAGCGGAAAGCCCATCTCTTCTCTCTGCTTTAAATAATTTTTTGCTACCAAACTAGCCAATTCCCTAATCCTTGCAATGAAAGATGTTCTTTCTGTAACACTTATTGCCCCCCTCGCTTCAAGTATATTAAAAATATGGGAACATTTGAGACAATAATCATATGCTGGCAGGACAATCCCTTTTTTGCTTATTGTAAGAGATTCCTTTTCACACATTTCAAACATCTTTAAAAGCATATCTATATTAGCCATTTCAAAACAATATACAGAGTTTTCCCACTCCCCTTTTTTATGAACATCGCCATAAGTAACATTTTCATTCCATACAAGATCATAAACGCTCTCCTTTTCTTGCAAATACATGGCGATTCTTTCCAGGCCATAGGTTATTTCCACAGAAATCGGGTCAAGGCGAATGCCACCTGCCAATTGAAAATAGGTGAACTGGGTGATTTCCATGCCATCCAGCCAGACCTCCCACCCAAGACCTGATGCTCCAAGTGTGGGTGATTCCCAATCATCCTCCACAAAGCGAATATCATGATCTAGGGGATCTATTCCCAGTGTCTTTAAACTTTCGAGATAGATTTCCTGAATATCAATGGGAGAAGGTTTTATAATCACCTGATATTGATAATAATGCCCCAGACGGTTGGGATTCTCACCGTATCTGCCATCAGTAGGGCGCCTGGAAGGCTCTACATAGGCAACAGACCACGTTTCAGGACCCAATGCCCTCAAAAGAGTAGCTGGGTTAAAGGTTCCTGCCCCAACCTCCAGGTCATACGGCTGCTGGATTAGACATCCTCTATCTGCCCAGAATCTTTCCAGACCAATGATCAATTCCTGAAATGTCATAGGAATCCTTTCTCTTTGTTTGTTGTCTAATTACTGGTTGCGAGTTAAAGTGACTAAAATCAGCTACAGTTTAAAATAAACTCAATAAACACAATGAACATTAGTCACCAAAAAGTCCTGCGAAAAATATCACCTGCCTTACAAGATGTCAAGAAGGTAACCACCTTAAATACACAAAGATAATGACTAAATGTCAACGGTCTATTAGAAACTGATGGCTTAAAGATATTTAGCAGATTTTAGTTTTTTGCCTAAACGATGTTCAACATGCATCATTAAAACCTTTTTCAGCTCAGTTATTATATCGTCATCGCATTGTACATTTTGTAATAGTGATAGGTCAGTAGACTGAAAATCCTCAAGGACTTGAACTGTTTTTGGGCCCATCCCAGGATTTAAAACCGATTCCTTCTCACAGCTCAAACATACTATTGAACCGCTTGGGGTATGGAATAATGCCCTACCCTTTCCCTCATAGCGTCGAGCACAAAGACTGCACTGAGATAAATTAATGCCAAACCCGCCTATCTTCATGGCCCGTGCCTGGAACATAATCATAATCTCTTCGGTATTTTGCTTTTCTGATAGAGAACCCAGGCCAAATTTCAACAACTGAAACATCTCAGCACTTTGCACATTAGATGGAAAAAGGGTCTCGGTCAGCTCTACCATATAGCTGGCCTTTAACAATAGATTGTAATCTGATCGAATTGCAGGAAAACCTTCAGCTAATTCGCACGTTTCAAGCCACACAAGATCACCACTTCTCCGCTCTCTAAAAGCAAGATTTACCAAGGAAAAAATAGTAAGAGAGTTAACAAATCGTTTGGAACTCTTTCGACCTCCTTTGGCCACACCTCTTAGGGTTCCGTAAAGGGATGAAAAAAAAGTAACCAAAATGTCAGATTCACCAAAATCCTTCGTTCTTAAAATAATCGCTTCAGTCTTTTTTGGCTCCATGGTTTCTGTTCCCAGCTTACTATAAAAAGTACAGATTATGGCGCGCTCTCGCCCACTTTCTCCCGCCTTTCGGTAGATCGCTCGAGCACACAGGGAGCACTGAGATATTTTTTCCTGCGGTAGCAGGATAGCACTTTGATCTGAATTCCTGAGAAGGGAATTCAGATCAAGTCTCTGTGTCCTCTGTGAACCCTGTGAGATACAACAAGAATTCTTTGTTCACTTAGAAAAAAGCCCTGCTAATTTCGAAGCAGGGCCTTAATTAATATATTCTAATACATTAGATTAGCTATTCTTGGCCATACAATTCCTTAGCCTTAGCCCTGTCCGGAGAACCATCCTCAAGAAGAGGAATATCCGTGACAAATTCCACATATTGAGGTTTCTTAAACCTGGCGATACGTTCACCAACAAAATCTATAAGTTCCTGTGGCTCAAGGCTCTGTCCTTCTTTCAACTCACAGACTGCCTTGATCCCCTCTTTCCATTTAGGATCAGGCACTCCGAAAACAACGGTTCTCTCAACTGCAGGATGCTGGAGGATCACCTTTTCTACCTCAGCTGGGTAAACATTTTCTCCTCCCGGCTTAATAAGCTCCTTCTCTGCCTTGCGCCCAGCATACATGAGAAAACCGTCTTCATCAAAACGGGCCGTATCTCCTGTATGGTGAAAGCCTTCTCTGAACGCATACTCTGTTTCCTTAGGTAGATTCCAGTAGCCCTTAAAAACCATAGGCCCCCTCACTACAATCTCACCTACCTGGCC
>JGI10211J34971_10002821_pt1 | contig 14012 bp, 13 predicted proteins | sample Etolagsediment_FD_34971 | JGI IMG/M metagenome (IMG submission 34971) | reverse complement strand
GTATTTGGATAGTTAAGTATGTTGCTTGTTCCAGAAGATAAATAAAAAATTCTTTTGGTTGGTTTATACAAAATAAAATATCTTCCTTTACCTTTAACAACCGAAAAATCACTAAGTTTAATACTACCACTATTATTTCTGTTATTACTATTGTTACTGTTGTTACTGTTGTTACTGTTGTTACTGTTGTTACTGTTGTTACTATTGTTACCACTCATCCAGTTTGGGATTGGTACATTATTTGGATGAACACCACCTTTTTTTGATCTACCAATTATTCTCCATTTCCATTTTTTATCTTTTGGGTAATAAACATATGCACCAATTGCTCCGTTTTTTTAGAACTCTTTTGTTTTTGGTTTTCATTATACTATATAATACATAATAATGCGTTGTGCTAATGATACTTTTTTCCCTTAAAAAAGTATATGGATACCCCGTTTGATTATTCAATAAATGATCCAAGATTAACAAAAGATTTCAAGGGTATTACTATTTCAGGTTATAAGAGAACCGATGTAGCAAATGTTTTTTACAATTCTTTATTCAATTCGGAGTTGGAAAATGCTTGTAGATGGGGTGTTGAGTTACATGCAACAGGTTTACTGAAACCTCTTTTGGATAAACTTGAACTACTTTATTTCAAAAATGTAAATATATCCAATCCTTACTTCATCTTTTATTACTACCGAAGAAAAGACACCCTTGAACAACTTATGATGAAATATCCAAAAAAATCAGAAATTTTCTCCAGAAATTGCCAAGAAATCAGAAACCTCATTTGTGAATTAGTTAGTATTGTTTGTTTATCCAAAAAGAATATTGTTTTTGAAAACAAATCTCTACCTAAATTAGGTAAAGATTTTGGTAATATTAATAACTTGAGACCTAAAATTGTTGCGACTGATACTCGTAAGATATATAGGTATTTGAGTGATAAGGATCCATCGGAGGTTAAGTTGGCTTTGAATGAGATTGTTAATATTTTGTATTCTTTTGATTGTAATTTTGATAAGGTTGTATTTTGGTATTTATGGTTGAAGAAGATAACACAGGTTAAGATGAAGGGAAAGAAGAAAACAGATTTCAGTTTTAAATGTGAGCCTTATGAAATTAAAGGTGTTGGGGATAATTATAAAATAGAGTGGGTATGGCCTTTGTGGAAAATTATTTTGGATGTTTTGAAGAATAGTCCAGATGTTGTTGTTCGTTTTGTAAGGAAGATTTACACTGAATTCAAAAAAGGTTATAATGGATATTCTAATAAAGCTAAGCATTACCAGATTATGTTGTCACTTTATGTTATAACAACTTCAACAAATTGGAAAATAAATATCAGACAACACGATGATCATATTATTCAAGCTTGTGGTAATATTAACTATTTATACAAAAATATTGAAGATGGTTTGACCAAGAATTTATCGTTTAAACAGAAACAGAAGAGGCAAATGTATTTGAATGAGTATTTGAGAAGTATTAGAATAAAAGAGAAGAAGAGAATGGAAAATATTGTTTTAGTTGAAGACACAGCAACTGGAACAATAGTAGAACAGAAGATTACAAAGGATGATAAAGATTCAGTGAGAAATGAGAAGAGTAGAAAGAAATGTGAGGCTTTTATGAATTTCACTCCAAAATCAAAAGGACGAACACTAGAACAAGATGATGTGAGAAATAGTAAAGTCACAGATTATTTTGAAAAAGCACCAACAAAAGTTGTTGATATGAGTCAAACAAATAGTAAGAATTCAAATCGAGGTAATAAGAAAGTGGGATATAGTCTATCAAAAATAGATTTGATTTTTTGAATATTATGATTGTTTATTTTCTTTTTGTTATATTTTCTGATACAGTTAGTTCACTTTCTCTTGAAACAGTTAGATTTCTCATATGAATCATAAATAATTTAAATAATTCTGCATCTGATTTTGAGTTATCATTTTCACATATACCAATAATTTTTTTAATTTTCGATGTATCAATTGTTAGTTCAGGAATTTTTAGATCTTTAATTAGGTGAGATGGATTAATAAATTTCGAAAAATGCTCTAGAAATGGTTCTACTTTTGCATTATATTCATCAATAATCCTATTTGAATCAGAAAGTTTATCTGATACACTAAATACTTTTTCTTTTAATTGGATAATTTCTATTAAATAAATTATTGAAATTATTAAATTTTTTTTATATAGACAGTAATCAATTGAATTATCCATTATATTATTTAAAATATAAAAGTTATTGAAAAGTATAATTAACTTTTGCTAAGAATGGAGAAATTGAATTGTATGAATTAACTGTAACAGTATTTAGTCCAGTATTTGATGTAATATCTCCACTTAAAGTTTTAGTTGAAGCTCTAAAATTAATATCCCCATTTGCACCATCGCCCGAACATCTAATAATAAATGATATTGTATCACCTGTTTGGAATAATTCTGAAACAGGACCACTTGAATTTCCTCTACCATTATCAATTGCTTGTTTGACAATTTTTCCTAAAAATGAATTAACATCATTAGATGTATCACATAAATTTAAAATGTCAGTGGCATAGTTTATACCATTTGAACCAACCGCACTTATAATTTTTTCTTGAGAATTAATGGTATTATAGTTTTCAACATTGGTATTTGTTTCTCCACCAGATATTGCAAGTCTTTGAATACAATTATCAAAAAAAATTGGAAATGATTTTTTAATACTACCTGTATGATGCAATGAGTTATTTACAGGTTGCCATTGTGTAGTATCAATAACTGAGTTACCAAAAAAATCAGTAAAAGAAGTTTGAGATCCATTTCCTGATATATTTATTACATTATCAACTATTGTATAGCTGTAATTATTAAATATATTGGGATCTAAATGATTTATATAATTATATTCAACATCAATATTGTTAATTTTTGTAGGATTCATTATAATAATATATTTAATATTTTATTTATTATAAAATATTAAACATTGGGCGATGATTAATTAAATATTTCAAGATTAACACAATTAATTTTATCTAAATTTTTTGATATACTTTAAAATAATTTTCAAAAATTGATTAAATTGATGTTATTATCTAATAATTACTTATGATTATTCCATAGTATATTTAAGTTCCATAAATAATGGGTCAATTTCATTCAATGTATTTGGACCAGCTGTGTTATTACCAGTATTGGAAGTGTTACTGGCAGTTAAAGTTTTGGTGGAAGGAGCAAAAGAAATGTTACTACCAGCACCATCTCCTGAGCATCTAAGAATAAATGATATTGTATCACCTACTTGGAATAAGTCTGCAACAGAGCCACTTTCGCCTCCTCTGCCATTGTTAATTGCTTTCTCAACTAACGCACCCAAAAATGAATCAACATCACTGGAACCATCACATAAACTGCGAATATTATCGGCAAAGGTTACACCGTCTTCTCCTACAGCAGACTCAAAAGCTTGCTCAGCATCAATAAGAGCATACTCTTCTACTTCATTATTTGTTTCACCTCCAGAAATTGCTAATCTTTGAATACAATGATCGAAGAATTTTGGAAGTGATTTTTCTGTAGCTCCACTTTTATGTAATGAAGTACTTTCTGGGATCCAATTTGCTCCAGCACCAACATCAATAACAGACTTACCAAATACATTAGTAAAAGGTCCAACTATGCCTGAACCACTAATAGTGATTACGTCATCAGCTACAGTGTAAGAATATCCAGCAAAAAGAGCAGCAGTTAATTTGTTTGGCCCATCAATGGGTGATTCATAATTATAGTGAACATCTACACCATTAATCTGAGTAGGAACAAGGGTGTAATCATGATCTTGTGTTGNAATGTTATTAGTAGTCAAATCAACTACATATGGTGTCACGAAGTTTATATTACTCATTTGTTTTTATAATTTAACCAATATTAAATATTTTATTTCGAAGAAAATAAACTCACTCTTTAAAAAAACGTAATTTTTAATATATAAACAAATGAATAAAACAATAAATCAATTGAATAAATCAATAAATTAATAAATAAATGAATTAATGAATGATCAAAGGAATATTTTCCTATTTCATACTTTTGATAATTTTAAATTTTTTTTTTTAAAATTATATTCTTTTTACACCTTTACTGATTTAAAACTCCAACCTTTATTGATTTTTTTTTTGCTAATAAAGTCGGCGTTTTAAATCAGCAAAGGTGTAAAATAATTATTATAATAAATTGATTAAACTACTTTGAATTTGTGCTAATGATTTTATTTCATTATTATTATTATAATTTGTAGATTCACATCCACCTATATTATTTATATCATTTATATCATCAATATCTTTGTATTCATAACTAATTTTTGAAATTTTTAGATTTTTAAGAACTAAACATGAAAAATTTCTTTTGTCTGTATGTGTTATTTGAATCTTTATGTATAATATTCCCATATTTAAATCAGAAGTAAATATTAATTTTGTATTTTCTTGATCTGAATAGTTTAATGATTTGTTGAAATAAGTGTTTCTTCCATCTGTACCTATAAAATATGCTCGCATATTACCAATAATAAATGCATCAAATTCTATTAAAAATTTACCCTTACCAAGAAAGATTTGATTTTTAATATAGATAAATGATTGTTTACGATTTTTTTTTCTAACAATAATACCATTAGTGTTATCAAACATATTAACAATTTGAACATTTCTCAGTATAAATTCTGGTCTTTCACGAATACTTTTAAAATTATATTCAAATACTTTTGTTAATTTAACATTTTTTTTTTGATTTTCAATATCAAGGAATGGTTCGGTAATTTCACTAATACTATCTATATCTAATATTACATAACCATCTATGTCTAATGGAAATTTTTCATTTATATCTGTTTTGTAATAAAATATATCTAATTGATCAAATTTTGCAGTAATTTTATTTTTAACATCAAAATATAATGTAACTATACATTCTTTATTATCAGATGTTAATGTATTAATGTTAAAAAATATACTGCTTTTTATATATTCTTCATTATCTGTAATAATATATTCAGGTTTTGAAATACCATATTGTAAATTTGTGTATTTTTTGTCATAAATAATTATATTGAACATTGAAAAAGAATTTATATCTTGAATATAGTTTATAGAATAATTACCTGTTTTTAATATTTTTAAATTTAGTTTTACATAACCATTGTCTTTTGTTAAATTATGGAATTCAAATTTTTTGTTGTATTTATTGTTTAAAATTAAAACTCCATTTTTATCAAAATCATCTCTATGAGTAATCATATCATAATATTTCTTCTTCTCAATAGTACTTATTGTTGATATAGACTTCTTCTTTATTTTTCTTGATCTGATTTTTTTATTTTTTTTATTAATTTTATATGAAATATTTTCACTTTCTGAACTAGTTTCTCTATTTTTTATATGGTGATCATAATTATTTACTAAATTTGATGTATTGTTATCACTACCACTATTATTTTCTAAATTTGAAGTATTATTATTAATATCACTATTGTTTTCTAAATTTGATGTATTGCTTTCAATATCACTATTATTTTCTAAATTTGATGTATTGTTATCACTGCCACTATTATTTTCTAAATTTGATGTATTGGTTTCAATATCACCATCATAATTACCTGTTTCAATATCACTATCATTATCAACTTCATAAATTTCTAAATCATTTTTAAAATTTGTCATTCCTTTAATTTCTGATAATGAATTATCAATATCACTTTCTATATTCTTATTCTTTTTACTGAAAATTTTATCTAATGATTTAAAAACTTCATCAAACGTAACATTATTATTTATATTTCTAAATATTTCATCAGTTAATTCCTTAATATTTATTTCTTTTTCTTTTAAAAATTTTTTTAATGTAAATTTATCAATAGATATAATTGAATTGAATAATTTTTTTTTAGAAAATAGTAGTAAAGTAATTTTGTTATGTAAATTTGTATTAAATTTAATTGTTTGTTTATCTTTTGGTGATAAAAGTGAATATCTTAATAATTTATTTTTTTTATTTCCAAAAATACAAAGTTCCAATGGGTAATTATTATATTTAAATTTTTGAGATATATCAAAATCTAAAATATAAAATTTGGATTTATTCACATTAATATTTTTAAACCCATAATAAAAATATGAATTCTTGGTTAATAATAAATTTCTCTTTTTGTGTGTGTAATTTGATATTATATAATTATTCATATTGTTAAAATTTATAAGTTTGGTTTCTTTATCATCATCAGTATCTGAGTGATTAAGATTTTGTGTTTCTTTATTTTTTTCATCAATCATTTTTTTTATTAAAAAAATATCATTTGCTTTATTTTTATTTTTATTTTTACGCAAATTATATATTTTTTTTTGATTAAAAAATTGCATTCTTCTCATTCTTCTCATTCTTCGCATTCTTCGCATTCTTCTCATTCTTCTTTTTTGAAACGTGGATTTACGTAAATTATTGAAGTACATATAACTAATTTAATATATCTTTTTTTTTTTGTGTGAAATATTTTTTATCTAACATTATTTTAGTTATGTCAAAGAAAAATTTTATAGTTGTTTTTTTCAGTCAAGTTATAGTTGAAGTTAAGAAATTTCTTGATTTATGTTTAAAGTATAGTGAGGAAATTTTGTCTGGATTATTTTATTTATTGACCATTTATTTCATTGTAATGGGTATATATTTTGGGGTTAATTTTATTTATAAGGTTTATGAGATTTGTCACAAACTTTTGTGGGATAATAGTTACATGGTGAATTTAGATTTACTTTCAACCAATTGTGCGATTTATGGTAATTATGAGTCTTTCCAGAACAAACAATTAATTGAGGGTTTCGAAGATACTATCACAACTGATTCCAACACTGGAGAGAAAGTTAAGACTATCCAAGGTGTTTCCATTAAATATTGGAATACAAATTTGAGCAGTTATGTTGATTTAATTCTCGCAGATTTTTATTGGCCATCAAGTTACAAAACTTATATTCCAAGTGGAATTAATAAGAGTAAACCAACATATGAAGCTATTAAGCAAGCTTTTACCAAATTCAATGTGAGATCTGTTTATTTGGATGTTTACAGTAATTCAAGTACAGTTGGTGATACTGGTGCTATTCCTATTGTTCGTTCTGATTCACTTTATTATAATTTTGAGCCGTTGGATTTCTTCAAATGTTTACAAATTATTAAAAGGTATGGATGGTATGATGAGGACAAGAGTGCAATGCCAATTATTCTCTATTTGAATCTCCAATTCAGTCCTGATTCTATCATGTATGAGAAGATTTATTATGCTATAATGAAGGTTTTTTATGCTCATATTATTGATAAGAAGTATTCATTTGCTGGAAGAGGAGGTATTTTCCCAGTTGGTAAGATTAAGATGAAGGATGCAATTGGAAAGTTAATTGTAGTTTCGAATGTTTATCCTACAAGGACTAAATTGGATGAGATTATTAATGGGTATGCTATGTCTGGTTCGGTTTCATATTGTTATATTTCTACTAATACGGATGATCAGAAAGATTATGGTGGATTGACTGTTACAAGTTCGAGTGATGATTTGATAGATAATCATAAGACAAATATTGAGTTTATGTATTCTAATAATTTGGATGATACTGGAACGGTTTCTAATTCGAAGGTTGATTTGTCAAATCCTGATTTTAGTGATTGTAAGAGTTATGGTGTTCAGTTTGTAATGATGTCTCTGTTTTTACCTGATACATATTTGTATAATTGGTATAAATATTTTAAGGATAATGGTTTCAAGATGGTACTTAAACCAACTTCACTTAGATATATAGCAACAACATCAAACACGGTTCATCAACAGAATCCATTATTAAGTTTTAAAACATCAACATACAATATGCCAGTATCTGGTTTCTTCTCTACTGAGAAATCAGGTATCACTGCTTCTTAAAGTACTAAACTACTTTTACCATTTTTTTTTATAAAAGATAAAAAAAATCTGTTACTATATTATATTATAATGAATCCATTACTATTTTTTCAACCAAAAAAAGAGGAAAATAACTGCGTTGAAAATAACACCAACTCAGCAAACACAGCAAACAAAGTAAATAATAATTGTGTAAACAATACTAAGGTGAATAATAATAAAAAAAACAAACCAAGTTTGTTGAACAAAATGAAGAATAATGTTATGAATGCTGTTGATAAAACAAATAATAAGTTGAATTCAAACAATGTTAGTAACAATAGTAAAGTTAGGAGTTTACAACAAACAGTTAAGTTATTATCTGAATATTTTGCAAAGATTCAAACCATCATCAAAAGTGATCCAAATAAATTAAAAGTTCATTACATTGAAGATGTTTACAAGAAAATTTCAGCCAACAAACAATTAGCAAATATCATTAACAGAGCAAATAATGGTAACATTAATATTAATAATATTAATAACAAGAACAACTCCACAGGAAACAACAAGAACAACAAGAACAACAAGAACAACAAGAACAACTCCAAAGAAAACAACAAGAATAACAAGAACAACTCCAAAGGAAACAACAAGAACAATAGAGTAAACAACCAAAATAATGGGAATAATGCAGTGAACAACAAGAACAACTCAAAAGGGAACAATAAGAATAACAGAGTAAACAATAACAAGAATAATAATAATCAAAATAATATGAATATTGATGATCATAAGAATGTTAATGGGCAATGGATCCCGGGAATTAACACAGAGAAGTATACAAGAAGATATGTCAAGTCTGCTTCACAAATTAAAGCAAAATTGGATGAATTAAAGAATAAAAAGTTGACTAATGATGAAGCTGATGAATATTTGGATGATATGTTGGAAATGACTAATTGATTTTCCATTCATAATCTATGTATCGGACTTCTTTTTTAGGAATAATTTGTTTATGTTTTGTTCTTGCTGGCGCTAGCCAATTCATTTCCATATCTGTGATTTCTTTTTGGTAGATAACTTGGTATAAATAGTGGTGTCTTTTGCTGGGTTTACATCTACTTGACCATTTTATTGGTTGTTCAATTTTTCCATTTATATTTTTTATAAGAACATTACTGTTTTCACCATTATAAAAAGTAACTGATTGTTTTTCTGATTGACTTGTTATCACAGCATATGTTGAACCTTTATTGATATGTTCTATACATAAAGGCGATCGTTGATGTTGGTAATAATAATCTTCATCTTGATAATCTTTATATCTCGAATAAAGTTTGAAAGGATGTAAATATATTTTCAAATCAGATTCAGACAATTTATTGTAAATACTTAATATCTCACGAACTATTCTAAAATATTTGAAATCACTTATAATATTTGAAGTGTGTTTTATCTTAAACAAAGCTGTCCCTCTAATTTTTATTTGATAAAGTTTTGGGATATCATTGAAAAAATCTTGTCCATGTTTTGTTTGTAAAAAATTATATACCATAACTTGAACACGAGATTGTTCGTTTTTGTTTATAAACGATTTTCTGTATATTTTACTATTCTTGTCACATAATTGTTCCAAAAAATATTTCAAAGTTGGACCATCAACTTTGACATAATTTGATTCATTAAATTTTATTGGTTCCTTTAATAATCCTCTTTTGATAATCTCTTTATTTAATTTTTTTTCACCAATTGGAAAAATATGATGTAATTCATTAAGAGTAACATCATATTTATTGTAATAATCAATAGCTTGATAAATTGGATCTGAATATAAGTAAAACATTAATTTATTTATATTCTTTTTATTCTTTTTAAACCTATTTGGTATCATTATTAAATGAAAGGGCAATAATATAGGAGAATCCAAGCCAAATAAGAAAGAGCATTGTGTTAAGGACTATTTCTCCACTATTGAGAGGGCTGTTTAGAACAAGGACTTTAATGTATCCGAAAAAAAGAAGAAAAAGTATTGTGGCAACAAAGGTTTTTATTTTTAAAGGACCAGAAAACTTCATAATACTATTGTATAGTTAGATAATTATTCTTTGGGATTCGATTTTACATCAAATTATTGAACGTATAATTTCTGCCAGAGATTTTGTTTGTGATGAGTTTGTTTAAGTAGTACCAAATTGTGTATAAAATTCCGATAAGTAGAATATGACTGTTGTCTCCGTCTGTGATAATGAAACTTCTCAAGAAGAAGAAAAGTAGGATGAAGAGGAAACTACTTCCATAAAGGAAACCTTTTTGTACATTGTAAAGTGCTGTGTAGTCTTGGAGAGCTGGAATGGAGTTAAGTATTACTAAAACAACGATAAGTACGATATAAACAATTGTTAATACTGTTTGACTCAACATATAATATATAAAATATAAAAAAGATTATCTGTAGTTATTAATAACAAATAAATACATTGTTACAAGATAAATAAAAGTAATTGTGAGAAGATCTCTAACACTTACTTTTTTAAATTGTGTAGCCAAACAAAATCCGAAAATTGCGAAAAATGTATTACCAACAGAATTCAAAAGTGAATTATCTGTCCATTCTGTCCATCCTATTAATCTAAAATAGTAAAATAAATCCTTAATTTCATATAAAGTGTGAACAACTAAAACAACAATAAATGCATTCTTATTGCTTATATTTTTGAAGAAAAATTTTGTGTATAAATAAATAACCGCTCCAGAAATAAAATGTACAAAAGACCAAGGAGCTACAATAGATTTATCATGAGTACTATCCGAGAATTTTAACAAACTAAAATTCATATGGTTTATATGAGATTTAAAAAATTATGTGAAATAGCTGATATAGTTGTAGAAAATAGCCACAGTTAAATAACAAAGAAGAAATGCAACAGACATATATCCAATTTCAAACATAGATAATTTTCCAATAATTGTCATGTATATTCCATATAAAATAACAAATAAACATGTTCCAACAACTATTTCATTCTTTTGATAAACTGTTAATAATTCAACGTTTTCTAAATTATTTAGCACGTCCATATATTGAATCATAGATTTTATTTTAATCTATAATATAATAATGAGTTACTATTCATTACCTTCAATAAAATGTAGTGAAAGAAAAAATCTTATGGGAAATGTTTTCCCAACTAATAGTCAAAAGTGTGTGAACCTCAATCCAGATTCTGTTTATAGTGAGTTGTATCCTGGTTTTAGTGATCCTTTATCTAAGTTTGATAACCAAAATGGAGTGGGTGTTAATCAAGTTGGTGAGTATTACAATATTTCGAAAGATAGTTGTGCTAACAAAACATTACTTAATAATGTGAGTGAAGAGAGTCAATATTTTTCTTATGATGATAATATTCAAACTTGTTCATTATATAATACAGATGATCCATTAACAATAAATACAGCGACAGATGGAGTAACAAGTGAGCTTTATAAAAAATCGAGTAGCAGTGGTTGTTCAGAAAGTGAGGATTGTATTGGGTGTCAAACTTTTTGTGATACAAGTGGAACAGATAATTATGAGCAAATTGGAAGTAATATTGGTGTATTATCTAGTGGAGATTCAGATAAAATTGGAACTTATGCCGTAGATACTTTGACTGCTTGTAAAGATATGTGTAATGATAATTCGAATTGTAAAACTGTTTTGTATAAGAACACTCAAGCCACTTGTAAACTTTATAAGGATAAAGCTTCTGGGACAGGAGGAATTATTTATAAAATGAAGGATGATTTGGGAAATAAGATTAGTATGAACTATTTACCATATTATTCAAATTATCAGGAAAAGCAAGGTGATTACATTTGTGGATATAGTGGTGGAGAATGTTATGAAATTTCTCAGAGTGAAGGTTCAGGTTGTTCCAGTACAAGTGCTAGTGGTGAATCATCAAGTGAGGAGGAGATTACAAGAATTTATAATTATCCAGTTGATCCCCCAAGTGATAACGGATCTGGTTTCGGGTCTACCGACAGTAAAGTTGGGATTAATGGATTTACTTTTGATAGATGTTTGACCAATAGTGGGGGAAGTTGTGTGGATACTGTTTATACAAATGATAATATGGGATTTCCAAAGAGAGATAGAACGCCTAATCCACCAACACAAAGTTATATGATTAGAAGGAGATTTGATAAGGAAAGTGGTAAAAAATATGTGAACTGTCCTACAGGGTGGACTCCAAATATGGATGGTGATAAGTGTATCAAGACAGATGGTATATTTGATATTTGTGTTCCAAATGATTCTTCTGGGAGTACGGATGGTGTTAAGAAATGTACATATACTAATGACAATAATCTATTGAGGAGAAGACCAAGAGTTGATGGTTTCGAAAGTGTCGAAGGTTGTAAAGGATGGTGTGATAATAATGATCAATGTGCTGTGGTGGTATCTACTGTTGAGAATGGTAATACAAAGTGTTATTATTATAATGATCAAATTTTCAACAACTCATCTAATTTTGTTTCATCAGCTAACTACAATCTTTATTCAAAGAGGACTCAAGAAGATGATTACATTTATAATGTAAAATCATATACCCAATCTCTTGTTGATAATAAGATTCCATTGACACCTTCTCTTAATCAAATTCTTAATCCAAGTGATTATAGTTGTGATAATAATTATTTCAGTTTCACAAAATGTTTGAAAGATAGTGATATTGATGGTAACCTTGTGAAACTCTCTGGAAAATGTCAAAATGAATTCGGAGAAGGTTACATTGCAGATCAAAATGCAATTAGTGGAAAGAAACCATGTGAAAATCAAACTGGATATTCAAGATACAGATGTAATCTTGATCCCTCACAAAATCCAAATGTTGAAAATATCGATTTTGAACCCAAACTTAATCAATACGAATATTTTACAAATCAGGAATCAAAAACATCAGGCAATTTGCTAGGGTCTACTTCACCAACATCAACTGGATTCGATATTTACGTTGTCATCATCATTATTTTTATAGCTCTCTTAGCAGGTCTTGGATCAATGCTTTATGTAAAAAGTCGTAAATAAACCTCTCTTACTTAAAGAGATATTTAAGGATTTGAGTTTAGAGAATAGCATATGAAAGTAAAAGAGTATGTAAAAGACAGGATTTTGACTGTTGAGAGTCCTTTCAAAGAATGAGTGTAAAGAATTGATTGAGAGGACTGAGAAGGATGGCCACCAAGCGGAGGTGGTTATAGGCAGACTGGGTGATAGGGGCAAGAACGAGTCAGTTCAATGTTCAACCTAATGATAGGTAGTTGGTTGGTAAGTTATGGCAATGTATTGTGTTGCTGTTGAATTGGGTTTAACTATACATGATGCAATTGAGTTTGTTGAGAAGGCGAGACCTGAGTCGAATGTTTCGGAACATTTTAAGAATCAGTTGTGGAAAATTGATTTTAAATTTATTTAAGATAAAAACAATGTTTGTATTAAATATATGTCAGAATCTGTCGTAAATAAAATGAAATTGTATATAAAGCATCTTCAAGAGGAAAATCAAAAACTTATAGAAGATAATGAGAAATACAAAGGAGTATTGAAGAATATTCGTAAAATACTAGATTTTGAGGATATTATTGATGATGAGTTGGGAACTGCTTCTCCAAAAAGTAAACAACCTAAATACGAAAAAGGAACGAAAGTTTTGTACATTCACCCCAATAATATAGTTCCCGTTGAAGTGATAATTGAGACTGTTTATACACATGATCCTGAATGTTATTTCTATAATATTATTTTTGAAGATGGGAAAGAAAGGCAAACTGTTGAGGATTATCTTTTGATTTTTTAAACGCTATAATAAATCAAAATTTTATAACCAAATCTATCCGCGTAGGCGAGCAGAGGGTTCAAAAGGGACAGTATGTCCCTTTAAAAATTGAATTTTATTTTCCAAATGATTATAAAAAGTTATTTACTATACTGTAAAATGACAGACAAGAGTTACACAATTAACAAATTGACTATTACAGGAGCAACGGAAGATGAAGTTAAATCTTTTGTTGATTCTGGATGTGGTTATAGTGACTGTTTTGATATTATGAAGAATCGTAC
>JGI10211J34971_10002820_pt1 | contig 14013 bp, 17 predicted proteins | sample Etolagsediment_FD_34971 | JGI IMG/M metagenome (IMG submission 34971) | reverse complement strand
GTCCAGGGGTGGGCTCGCATACTCAAATTAAAATGGTTAATATTTATATTACCATTAATAATAAAAATTTTTTTGACTTAAAGACAATTTTACTATAATCAATTATAATAAAATGGAAAGCTTCAAGATCACAAAAACGCCGACTCACTACATCGCCAAATTAAATTCGCAAGAAATCTTAATTGATTTTTCAAATATTTTTTCCTTATATGGTAAAGGAAAAGATAAATGGAGCATTGATAAAAATGGAGTTTATAAAATTAATCAAAAAAAAACTAAAATTTATTTAGTTGATATTATTTATAATGAAAGTAAAGTAGGGGGTGTATTTGGTTATAAGAATGGAAATAATCTTGATCTAAGAAAAGAAAATGTGTATAAAAAGAAGAAAATTATTAGAAAAGTTTTATCAGATATTTTGCCCGATTCAAAAAAGTATGAAATTATTGAATATTTAGGAGAATATAAACCAATTGAAAAATATAATTTTAGAAATAAAATATGGTATGTTAAAGAAATTGATACAGATGAAAAATATTGTTTAATTTATATTAATAAACCAGAAATTGCGTGGTGTAAAGTTGATAAAAACATTATTTATAAAATTCGTGAATATTATTGGAAAATTATAAATTATCAAATACATACACATTTAACATCAAAAAAAGGAATTTATTTAAAAGATCTTGTTGGTGAATTATTATGTGATCATAAATTTTATAATATTACATTCAAAAATAATGATAAATTTGATTGTAGAATCAAAAATTTAGAATTTGATTATGAAAAACCAATTGATGTAGTATTTGATTCACCTAATCCGGAAAAATATGAAATTCTTGAATATGGTGAGCCAGTTATTCGTAATAAAGGTAGTTCTGCAAATCAACCGAGAAATATGTATTGGAAAGTATTTGATAAAGAAACAGAAGAAGAATATTATATTATGTGTGCAAATGGTGGAATTACTTCTAAAAATGTTCAGTTTAAATTTAGTATAAGTAGTTATGAAAAAATATTTAATCCCTTTGGGTATAGACCTATTTGGTATAACACACCAGTTGGATATATTTGTACAACACTATTAGACGAAACAAAAAATAAATATTATTTACACCAAATTTTAATGAATCATCATGGAAATGGAAAAGGACAACATAGTGTTGATCATATTAATTGGGATAAACTTGATAATAGAATTGATAATTTAAGAATTGTATCACAAAGTGAGCAAAATAAAAATCGTGGAAAAAAAACAAGAAATAAAAACGCAAAACCTCTTCCAAAAGAATTAGGTGAAAATCCAATTTTACCTAAATATGTTGTTTATTACCATGAATTCACTAATAAAGCAAAAGGATTAACAAGAGAATATTTTAAGATTGAAAAACATCCTGGTTGTCCTCTTAATTCTGGTGGAAAGAGAATTTGGATTGGAACAAAATCAAATAAAGTGTCAATAGTTGATAAATTAAAACAAGCCTCTGATATGTGTAAAAAGTTTGATGATAATATCAAAGATGATGTTATCACAAATAATGATCAAATTATAACTTTATAATAGATTTGGCGATCTTTAAAAATGTAAGGTTTATAATTTGATGTTATATATATAATAAAATATCTTTATATTAAAAATATTTTATATTTGAGTTTATTTATCCACCCTTCTAAATAATTTATTTAATCAAATATTTTATAAAATCTTAACAATATTTTAAGTATTCACTTTTCTTTTTAGGTAATTTCATTTTAATAATTTCCAAATATTTTTCATATGTTATTTCGGATTCTTCATTAAATTCAAAATCATATAATTTTGTTTTTCCACTCCATAAATTTTTAATTGTATCAATTGATACATTCATTCCATCTCTACCTTTTCCTACAAAATCTTTAACTATTTCTGTTGAATAATCATATCCTTTCTTTATCATAATTTGAATTGCAACTTCAAATATTACTTTGCGTTTTCCAATACTCATTCTTAAAACAGGTGAAACATTACTAAATTCTTTTTTATCTGCTTTCTTTCCTTCACGAATTTCACTTTTTTTGATCATTGTATTATTCCAAATCCTCCGAATAATTTCTCTATTTACTCCATATTCTTTTGCAATATCAATCTGTTTTTTACCTGAATTTTTTAGATCTCTAATTTTATCAATATCTTCATCTGATAATTTTCTCTTCTTACTTAATGAAATACTTTTCCCCATTTTCTCTTTAATTTCTTCACTTAATTTTTTACCATGGTTTGGATTATCTTCACCAACATTCCAATTTTCTTTTTTATTTACAAGTGAATTCATAATTACACTTAAATTTTTAGAATTGGTTTTCTTAATTGTATCTTCAACATTATATTTATCTAAAATTTGTTTATCAATATTTTCACTTCTATGTTTTGCTTCTTGTAATTTTAATATTAATTCATTTTTAGTTTCTTTTTTATCTTCTTCAATATATTTAATCGCATATTCTACTTGTTCTTTTTTAACAATTAAAAATTCTTCAATTGTTTTTAAGAAATAAAGCCATTCATTTTTTCTTCCGATACACCATTTTTCATCATCAATTACATCTCCAAAATCAAAATATTCTTTAATCATATATAAAATTTCAACATCATTTGTTTGTGTAATTTTAATATAATTAATAGTTAAACTTTTATTTTTAACAGCAATACATCCTTCAGCATCAAATAATCCTGCAATATATTCATCACATAATCTTTCATATGGTTTTTCAAGATCATGATTATGTTTATTTAATTCACAATTTTTTTCACATAATTTATTTTTAAGTTCAGATGTTCCTTCAACATCAATATATTGAATAAATTCCATTGCTAATTTTACCTGATTATATTTAATAATACAGTTTTTTTCAAGAATTTTAAGTAAAGGAATACATTCTTTATCACAAATACGATACCCATATATTTGTTTATGATTATCTTTACTTTTACCTTTATAAATTTTACCACCAAATTCATTTCTAATTTTAATAAGTAATTCTGGATAAGCTTGACTAAGTGAAAGTGAAAGAACATTATCAGATAAAATAATTGATCCATCTCCATCCCACATACCTGCTAAATATGCTTCATTACACCCGTTAACATTAAAAATGGGACAAAATAGTGTCTATTTTATCCTCATATAAAGGTGTTTTATATAATTCTCTAAATTATTTTTACTTATTTTATTTTTAATTACTAATTTTGCTACACGAACTATCTCTTCATATGATTGAGGACTTTCTAATTTTAAATAATGTTTAAATTGATTAAAAAATTCTTCTATTGGATTTGTCTCTGGATGATATGGTACTGTATATAAAAATTTATTTCCTGTGCTTTCTATCTTATCTTTAACTTCTTTAGATCTATGAAACGAAGCATTATCTAATAATAAAGTATTCCCTTTGTATTTCTTATTGATATATTTATCTATAAAAGAGCACAATTCTTCTTTTCCTACTCCACCTTTTATATCTTTATAAATTTCATATCCTACTATTTTACCATATCTAATTGCACATAACATATTATATTTTTTGAATGGATAAATACTTGTTTTCTTATACACTCTGTACCCTTTTTTACTCCTTCCATATCCTAAAGTCATATTCAAATAAATAGATGTTTCATCAATTGATATAATCTTTCTTTTATTGATTTTCTTTATTTTTGAATAATACTCTTCAAGATCTTTTTTCTCATCCTTCTTTTGTGGATAATATCGTTTTCTTAATTTTTTTCTTGTAATATTATTATCATTTATAACACGATAAATAGTCATTTTTGTTAAGTCTACCTTAAATTTATTTTTAATCAATTTCTTTAACTGGGTAAGTATAATTGTCGGCTCTTTTCTTACTTGTTCTTTTATAAATTTAATTATATCATTTGTCACTATTCTTCTCTCTCTTTTATCGGGCTTTCTATTTAATCCAATACCACTATCATAATGCTTAATCCATCTTTCAAGTGTAGATTTTTTACATTCATATATTTCACACGTCTTCCTCAAATTTTTACATTTTTTATAATATTTAACAACACTTTCCTTGTAATTAGAAGAATGATGCTTACCTACCATACTTAAAAAGTATATTATATTATAAGATAAGATGGATTTAGAAGAGCATATAAAACAATTAAAAGTTCAAATAGAAGAGAAGGATGAAGAGATAAAACAATTACAAGTAAAAATTGATCAGAATGATAAAGCTATGGAGGAGCTAAAAACAGCATTAGATAAATACAGAAAACCTGTAAGGAATAAACGTTTTTATGAAAATCATAAAGATGAAATAAAGAAGCGAAATTATGAGTACAGAAAAGCACAATCCAAAGATAAGATTAAAGAGTATAATAAACGGGCTTATGAGAAGAGAAAGAGTAAGATGAAAGATAATACATAAAGATATAACTCTATTATAATAAACATGGAACAAGAAGATATTAAATATTGTCCAAATTTTGAAGTTTGTAGATCAATAGGATATAAAGTAATTTTTGATTGTCACAATGGAAGATGCATGAACTGTAACATAATATTTAGAAAAAATTTAATTATAACAAATGTTGATAGTTTTGAATGCTCAATATGTTATGAAATAACACAACGTGTTGTTAAACATCCAGCAGAATGTGATCATCAATTTTGTGTAAAATGTTTTAAAAAATTATTTAATATGGAAGATCATATATTATTTAACAATATACCCTGTCCATCTGGACATCAATATTCTTTTAGACCCTGTTGTATTGCTGATTTTATATCAATGAACAATTATATTGAGACAAATGAAGTTGAGGAAGAAGAAATTGATGAAGATGTTAGTAATACTAATAATGAAGATTGTCCATTATGTAGAAAAAATGCATCTGAAGCACCAAATAAATCTTGGTAATTAAGAAATATAATGATAAAATTTTAGTATAATAAAATGGAACGGTTAGCAAAAACGTGTAAAATTCTTTATGATAAAGAGTTTTTAGATAATCAAAAACTTTTTAAACAAGGGTACTCACATCAAAAAGTATTATATGATAGTATTCAAGAGTATAATGAATTAGAAGAAGAATTTAGAACACAATTGTCAGAAGTTATTAAAAATATTGGATTAGATGACTGGTATTATTATGGTGATATGTTTAAGTATAAAACTGGATTAGATGTAGAACAATTGTATGATATAATCAAAAAATTGATTAAAAATCAAACAAACGAAACAGTTGATAATATCACAAATATTATTTATTTAGCATTAGATGGATTAGTAGAGAGTTGTAATAGTATAGTTGATTATACAGAAGATATTATATGCGAAGAATGTGGGTCTGATATAGAGTGTAATAGTTGTGGAACTATTATTAAAACAAATTTTACAGCTATATTTTCAAATAAAAAATTTTGTAATAAAATGATTACAAATATGATATTAAATATTTTATTTTCAGATACAAGTGGAACTAATGGTATTATTGATGATATTAGACAATTTAAGTGCAAAAAATGCGGTAAATTCGAAAATTGGTTATTATCTAAGGAGGAAACTGAATGTAATGAAGAGATGTGTTTTGAATGCAATAAAAAATTGAAAGAAGTTTAAGTTAATATTGATGCGTTTAAATACTTAAAGATATTATCTTATTATAGTATATAAATGAAAAAACCTCCTGATCCTGATATTTACAAGTGTTGTAAGACCCAGCTGAAAAACATTACTAAAGACAGCTTTGTTATTGATCGTATTAAGGATGCTGTTATCAGGTCTAATCACATTATCATTACTACATATCAATTCATTAAAGCATATTATCTTTATCAATATGATAATGAATTAGATTTACCAACCATAGACAAAAACTTCATTGATAAATGTTTTAAAGTTGTTTCTAAAAGAACTGGAGGTGGGCGTCCTATTAAAGTTGATAATAAAAGCTTGTTAGAACAACTTACATCATTTTATAATGATCAGTTTGCAGAGGTATTAGATGAAGAAAAAGTTAAAAACTTAAAGTTAAACCAAGTATTAGCATATGCTAAAGTATCTATGATGACTGCTTTTACTAATAACATTAAAATACACTTCTTTTCAAGATTATTTCGATTTGTAAATGCATCTTTTCCTTTACCGGAAGATTCTACAAAAGAGGTAATATATAAACAAAGGAGTGAGCTAAAAGCAGTTAAATCAGATCTTGTCAATAAAACTTTAAAATCTAATCCTAAATATCATGATTGGATCAAAGCTATTAGAGATAAAGTCTTACCAACCAAATATACAAAATCATATCCATATGATGTTAAAGCAAATCCAATGAAGTATCTATCGCATATGGTTTATATGAATAAGGAACTTGAAAAAGTTGGATATAAACAATTTCATTGTTTTCCACTTCGATCAGATATTGTTCCAAAGTATGTTGAAATTGATACAGCTTCTTTATTAGAATTGATGATTGATAAAGGATCAAAACAATATCGTAATGGTAAAGGACAGATTGAAAAATCAAAGGAGATACTTTGGGATATGTTTTTTAAGATGAGTAGAAAGGAGTTTGACTATAATAAGAGATATACATTTGATTATTGTATCAAAACAGATGGTATTGGTGTTTCAATCCGATTTATTGATAAGGATTACTATGGTAAAAAAGTAAAAAGTAGAAAAAGAGTTAAAGATAATATAGAATTTCCATACTTTGATGAATTATCAAAGACAGAACTTGATACATTAAAAGATAAATACAATATTGTATATATTGATCCCAATAAAGGAAATCTAATTTATTGCATTGATGATGATGGAAATACATTTAGATATACTAGAAAACAGAGGATAAGAGAGACACAAAGAGTAAAACATTTAAGAGTTATTACTAAATACAAGAAACAAAATGGTTTGATAAAATATGAAACAGCAATATCATCTGAAAATAGTAAAAGTTGTAATTATAAAAATTATATGAAATATTTGAAGGTGAAAAATAAAAGTAATACAAAATTATTCTCATATTATGAAGCAGAGTTTTTAAGGAAGATGAAAATGAGAAGATTTATAAACACACAAAGATCAGAGAGTAAAATGATAAATAATATGAAACAAATATACGAAAAAGATGATAAGAAGATATTATTGGCATATGGTGATTGTAATGTGGGAAAGCAGATGAGACATATAATATCAACACCAATGATAGGTTTGAAAAGACGATTGAAAAAAGAGTTTATAGTGTTAAATGTTGATGAATATAGAACATCCTGTTTAGATCATAGAACAGAGGAAAGAAATTGGAATGCAAAGGTCTTTAATAGTAAAAGAAATATGATGAGTAAATTACATTCAGTTTTGGTATCTACAATACTTAATAAAAATTCTGAAGTGGTAAACTCATATCAAAATAGAGATTATAATAGTGTAATGAACATTAAAAAGATAGTAAATAGATGGATAGAGAAGAGAGAAAGACCATACAGATATTGTAGAAATATAACCCTTTCAGAAGATTAAAATCTTTTGGAAGAATACAATGACCTTTTTATAAAAGGAATAAACATTGTAATACTTAAATGTTATTACACCTTTACATTTCTTTTTGGGATATTTTGTCCCATTTTTAATGTTAACGGGTGTAATACTATATTTATGTTCTTTAATATTTTCTTCGTCCAATTTTCCATATAATTTTTCTTTTAATACTTTATTTGTTAATACTTCAGATCCATTAAGTAATTCACTTAAACAAGGTATTATTTCAGATTTCATTTTAATATCATCAATTTTAACATTACTTAATTTTGTTTTATTTTTTCTTGATCTTTCTCTACACTTTTCACATGTCTTGAATTTCATAGTTGAATCCGTAATTTCTTGACGACATCCACTACAATATCTCTTATCCTTTTCTTTACGTCCTTTTTCTAAACATGAATTACATGTAGAATTACCTCTTGTTTTAAATTTACTTTCACATAAACGACATTCTTTATATGTTTATTTAACGATTGATTTAATTACTTCCATTTTCTAATTATAATCATATTATTTAAGATCTTTTTATATTCATTTTTAATTCACTCATTATCATTATCACATTATATATGTGTGCGTATGCTACCAAGTATGATGTGTAGAAAATCTAAGTTATAGTTATTTAGTAGCATAGACACTATCCAACAAATCAATAAAATAAATAAAATCTTTTTTATTTTAAAAGTACATTGTAATTGGTAGCATATACTCGTACAAGAATCAATATTTCCACAAAAATAGTAAGTTAATTTGGTTAAAATAAAAAAGACCCATTTCTCATTTGCATCGGCTAGACCACCCCCGCTTGATCACTGATGTTTTGCCAAAAATAATAATGAAATATAAAAAATGAAATAAAGATAATTTATTAATTATTTTTATTTTTTACAATACAATAAGAATTATTTTAAAAATATATTAAAGTAGATGACATCAATTATTGATATTTTAAAAAAAAGTGAAGATATAACTTTAGATCAAAAAGATTTCAAAACTTTTTTTGATAAATCAGAAGAAGCATTTATTATTGCGGCAGTTTCTGGTAAATTTCTTTATGTTAATAAGTCTTTTTGTAAGATCTTAGGATATAAAAAAAATGAATTAGAAACCCAAAATTTTTATAAATTTATACATCCAGATGATATTGATAATACTATTGGTGCTCAAGATACATTACATAAAAATAAAATTATTTTAAATTTTGAAAATAGATATAAAACAAAACAGAATGAATATATTTGGTTATGTTGGAATGCGATTCAACAAAATAATAAATTATATTGTTGTGCAAAATTAAGAAATATAAATGATAATTATATATCAAAATTAGCACATTCTCTTAAAAATCCACTTCAAATAATAATTGGTTGTGCAGAATTATTAAAATATAATAGTGAATCGGAAGTAGAAGAAGAAGATTCTACAGAATTATTGCAAGAAATTATTGGTGCAAGTGAAAATATTAATAATAATATTAATAATATATTGAAAATATCTAAAATAACATTGAAAAATATAAATTTTTAGTATATAACAATTGATAATATTATTATTGAAATACTTAATTCACTTAAAAAAGAAATTGATGAAAAAAATATTAATGTTATTCTTCAAATAAATAGTTTAAAAAATCTTAAATTCAAAATTGATCAAAGTAAATTTAAGATTGTATTAAATAATATAATCACAAATGCAATTATATATAATAATCCAAATGGTAATATTATAATATCTTCATCTATAAAAGAAAAAGAATTAATTCTATTTATTCAAAATAATGGACCAGGTATAAATAAAAATGATATTGAAGATATATTTAGCCCTTTTAATAATCTTTCTAAAAAATCAAAAAGAAATGGAACAGGTTTGTTTTATAGCAAAAAATTACTTGATCTAATGAAAATTCAGATTAAATGTGAATCAAATCCTAATGAATACACAACTTTTAAATTATATCTAAAAATTAAAAATAAAAAAGAAAACATTACACAAAAGAAAACATTAAACGTATTATATATTGAAGATACACAAACATTTATAATTTTAATGAAAAAATATATGAAAGATTTTCAAAATTGTAATTTATATACTGCTTCATGTGGAAAAGATGGACTTGATATTATCAATAATAAAGATATTGATATACTTATTCTTGATATTGGATTGCCCGATATTTCTGGATTTGAAATAATTGATAAAATAAAACATAAAAATCTAAAAATTCTTGTATTATCCGCATCTATCAGAAACTCTGATGTTGATATATTATACAAAAAAGGAATCACACAATATTTACATAAACCTTTTATTAAAAAAGACTTTGAAAATATATTAAAACCTATTATTAATTCTTTAATATCTTAATAAATTCCCTAACACCACCCTTTAATTCCTCTACTTCACTCCCTCTATTCTCAATCTCCTTCTCAAAATCAACCATCTTCTTACCACTTACACTCTGAATATCAACACACAATCTTATAACTCCATCTAATAACTCACCTACTTTCCGTATTCCTTCCTGATCTACACCTCTTGTTGTTAATGAAGCCGTTCCTAATCTTATTCCACCAGGAACCAACGCACTTTTATCACCAAATACAGAATTCTTATTTATTGTAATCCCTACTATCTCACACAATCTTTCAACTTTAGATCCTGAAATACCCTTATCTCTAAGATCAACTAATATAAGATGATTATCTGTTCCACCAGATGAAAGTTTATATCCTAAATCCTTCAAATATTCCGCAAGAGTATCTGCATTTACAATAACATTACGAATATATTTCTTAAATTCAGGTGTTGAAACCTCTAATAATTGTGTCGCAACTCCTGCAATCTGATGTTGATGAGGACCACCTTGTAATCCCGGAAATACAGAATTATTCACACGATTTATTAAATCACCTCTAGCAAATATAAGTGCTGATCTCGGACCCCGTAATGTTTTATGTGTGGTTGTTGTTACAATATCACAATAAGGAAATGGAGATTTAAGAAATCCCGTCGCAACTAGACCACTAATATGTGCAATATCCGCCATTAAATATGCACCTGTTTGATCTGCGATTTTTCGGAATCTTTCATAATCAAAATCTCTTGGATAAGCACTTGCTCCACATATAATCAATTTCGGTTTATATAATAAAGCCATCTTCTCCAATTCATCATAATCTATATATCCATTCTCTCCAATCTTATATGGAAGTGATTCATAATATATAGATGAAACTGATACACGTCTCTTCGCAGTGTAAAAACCATGTGTAAGATGACCACCAGATGCAAGATCTAATCCCATAATACGATCATGTGGTTGTAAAAGAGCATTATATACCGCTAAATTCGCAACAGATCCTGAATAAGCCTGAACATTTACACCCCATTTTTCAGGATCTAATCCGAATGCGGTAAGTGCCCTTTGAATACAAAGATTTTCAATTTTATCAATGTATTCATTTCCACCATAATATCTTTTTCCTGGTAATCCTTCAGAATATTTATTTGTAAGACAAGAACCAAGACATTCCATAACTTGTGGTGAAGTGAGATTTTCTGATGCAATAAGTTCAATGCAATTTTCCTGTCTATTTTTTTCAAGTTGGATATAATTGTATAGAGTAGGATCTTTTTTCTGAAGAATATTCATTTTAATAAATCTATAATATAGATTATTTCTAAATAATCTATTTTTTAATTTTCCGAATTTTCCTACTAATAAATGATCTCTTGCAATTCAAACATCCACCAACAGATCCACCGTCATTTGTAACAGGATATGTATTTTTACTACCACATCTTGGACATATACTATAATCGTATTTTATAGTAAATTGTTGATTAGCATAATGATCTATAAGATCAGAAAATTCATTTTTATAATTCATTATTTTATATAATAAATTATATAATTAAATTCCAATATTTAAAGATTCTTGGGTACATCTTTCTTCAAAAATTTATTGTTCATCTTCATCATTTTCTTCAAGGACATGAAAATGTGCAATATGGTCTTCATCATCAGATTCACCACAACATGGATATAAAACAGGGAAATTAGAATTACAATTATTTAAAATAATTGAAAGATCCTCTAAATAATTATATAATATATTATTGTATAATTTACTTAAAACAAATTCTTCATCTTCTCCAACAGCAACTGGATTTACAAAATTTAAATTCTTAATCAAATTCTCACGAAGAAGATCAATCATAAAATCAATTCTATCATCCTCATCCTCTGAATAAAGATCCTGAACATCCTCCTCATATTTACCATCTTCAAGTAGTTCAATAAAATAATTAGATGCGAATTCCGCTGTCATTTTTTTCAACATATTTAATTTTTGTTCTTGTGTGTTATTTTCAGGATAATAACCATATTCTAGAATTTGTTCAAGAATATATTTTTCAAGTGCGATTTTACCAACATCCGTTAATGGAAGTCTTTTTTCGTATTCTTGTTGTTGAGACATTTTATTATAATTATTGAATAATATTAAATATTTGAATAATAAAAATTCATTTTTAAATTTTTATTTTCATTATTATTATTATAAAGATGTCTTCATTAACTCTTAAAAGATTACTCCTATTCATGCTTCTTTGTATTCCAACCCGTCTCTTGATCTCCTACATATTATACCATCTTCCACAAAGATATCATAAACTCGCATCCATATTACTTGCTTTACCTGCTATTGGATTTATCACTATTTTCTTAACTGGATCTCGTAAAACCGGACTTGAAACAGGTGGTGCGCTTATTTGGTGGAACCAACTCCGACCTATACATGCTCTATTATATGGTCTTGCTTCATATTTTGCTTTCAGAGGAATGGTTAAGAGATCATCACTGATGATTTTGGTGGATACATTTATTGGATTATTATCCTTTTTAGTGAATCATTATTATTCTAATGTATAAAATAATGCATTAGAATAATGATAGTACGATTTTATGAGTTTCCATTATTATTTATAAAAAATGATTTATTTAATTGTTTAGTTTGGATATTAAACAAATAAACAATGAATAACGAAAACTTAACTCAACAAGAAGAACTAAATGTAAAAGTAGTAGTAGAAGCATATCCTTCTATTAGAGATCAAAACTATGAATTTTTAGCTGTATTTATCTCATTTGTAATCAATTTTACAATGCTTTATTACCTTTTTGATTACTTAAAAACCATATTTTATGGATATGAAATTGTAATCGGAATTATGGTTGTTTCATTTATTACAATGTTTATTTTGTTGAATAAATTATTGAGATATCTCAATATTTTTTATAAATCCAGATCATCACAAAAATTCTTCAAGAATAAATAACACCTTGTTTTCTTGCATTTTTCCAATATATTTTTACTAATTTTATCCAAACTACATCCTTTTCCACTCATATATTGAATATTTAGTTGAATAATTTTCTTTATAATGATATCTGATGATATTGAGAATAATCTTTTTTCAAGTAATAATTTTCCCAATTGATCAACAACATTATCCCTATTGAAATTCGGTCTTCTTGGATTCTTACTTGTTGAAATATTTTTAGGAAATAACTTACAAAGATCCTTTACAACATCATTACAAACATTCTTTATATGTTCAATACCATTTGTATCCTCTTCTAAATATAATTCGGGAACTGGATTCGCCATATTTAATTTAACAAATTTTTCTTTTATCATCTCATAATCTGCTTTGATCATAAGATGAACAAGTACATCATATTCTTTTTCAATATCATTTAGTGCAAGTCTTCTATGATTACCATCATAACATACATATGTTATATTGGATTCTTCATTACATTCTGCGATATAAATAATTCCATCAACAATTCCGCATTCTAAGATATCTTTTTTGATCTCTTTAACTCTTTGTAAATCAGGTTTTCTATTATATTTCCACATTTGAACACACTTTTTAAGAAATGAACTATTTACAAGATATAGTGATTCTGATGAAGAATATTTATATAATAAATTGTTAAACATTTTATTATATTTATTTAATTATCTTTATAATTAAATTTCTATATATATTATATATGATCATATCTTACAAGCTCAAAAATATTTGGTGGCAACTTGCTACACTTTGTTTTTTCATTGTACTTTGGGCTCCTCCTGCTAAAATTCATTATCTTTTAATCGCGGCATATACATTTCTTATGCTTTTTGAGTATAAGATGATTGGATCTCTTTCAATTGATATGATTATTTGGTATGCTATCATTATTGCGATTAATGCATATTGGATTTATCAAGATATCACAGGTCAATATGTACATGAAGAATGTACTCAAAGTCATTCTAAGAAAAGAAAACATTAAGCACAACACATCTTTCTTTTACACCAAGACCAAAAGGTTTCATATTCGGGACGATTCGCGATTCTTTGTAATTTCTGAACAAAAAAGAAGTCCCATTTATCAGTATTAGAGAG
>JGI10211J34971_10002819_pt1 | contig 14016 bp, 17 predicted proteins | sample Etolagsediment_FD_34971 | JGI IMG/M metagenome (IMG submission 34971) | reverse complement strand
CTATACACTATTATATTATCGTAGGCTATATACTGGTCATCATATTTACCTATTTTGCACCCAAATACATTGTCCCTATTGCCTATGACAGCGGTGGGGTAACGACTTCAACCGTCACTGTACCTTTGGTCGCAGCACTCGGACTGGGTTTGGCAGAGAACATTGAAGGTCGTAATCCATTGATAGACGGATTTGGTCTTATTGCATTTGCATCCCTTTTCCCTATGCTCACAGTCATGGGCTATGGTATCTATGCCACACACGTACAATCCAAACTCAAGGAGGTTTAAATGAAGTTTACAGCACTTATCACGATTATTCAAGATAAAGATGAAGAAGCCGCTATAGAAGCAGCTAAAGAGGCGGGTGCAGGGTCTGTTACCATTTTGCATGGGAAAAATATTGGTCTTGAAGAAAAAAAAGTTTTCTTCGGTCTTACACTTGAAGAAAATGTTTCTGTCTTACTCTTTGTATTGCCAAGGAAACTCTCTCTACAAGTGATGCGTGTACTTCGCCAAAAATTTGATTTGGACAATCCAGACAATAATGGCTTGGCATTTACCCTGCCACTGAGCCACGTAGCAGGTCTTGACATGAAAGAGTTACACAAATTTGAACATGACATCAAATCGATGATATAAAGGAGAACACATGTTAGTAGAAAATGTAATGACAGCAAAAGAAAAACTGGTAATAATCTCAGCAATGTCAACCGTAAGAGAAGCACTGAGTTTAATGAAAGAACATACAGTACGTTCTGTTATTGTCGATAAAAATACAGATGATGGTGCCTATGGGTTAGTGACTTTTAAAAATATCCTACAAAGCATTGTTGCTGAAGATGGCGACATAGACTTACTTAATGTCTATGATATCGCATCGACACCAGCTTTTTCCGTCTCTGGAAAACTGAATGTTAAATATGCTGCAAGAATGATGGTACAAAACAGTATTAAACGTTTATTGGTCCTTGATAACAATGAACTTCACGGTATCCTCACAATGACCGATATTATCGGTATCCTTATGGATAGCGTAGATTAAATTTTATTTTTTACCTCAGGAAAGGTAAGTATAAATGTACTTCCTTCTCCTTTTTGAGACTCTAGCCCTAATTTGATATTATATTTTTTACAAATAGAAAGCACGATATTTAAACCAATCCCAAAGCCACCACGTTCATCATTTTCCCTATGATAACGATTAAATATATCGTCTTGTACTTTTTTATCTATCCCTATTCCTGTGTCCTTCACTTTCAAAACATTGTCTTTAAGTGTGATAAAAACACTATCTCCAAGATCAGAATACTTGATAGCATTGGAGAGTAAATTGTCTATCAGTCTATAAGAAGATGTTTTAGGCATAAAGACTTGTGTAGGTTCAAGTTCAAGTGTAATGTCAAGCCGTTTAGAGTCTATAAGTTCTTTTACATACTCAACCCTCTCATTGACAACATCTGTAAAACAGACCCATTGGGAAGGCTCAACTTTCCCTTCAAGTCTATATGTCAAAGAACTATACATCACAGAGAGTCTTTTCGCACTGGCTTCCAAACGTTTTAATTTCTTAGATTCTACATCTTTTAGAGACTGAATTGTCATTAAAATGGCTGAAATAGGGGTGTTGAGTTCATGGGTTGTATCTGAGATAAAATTATCTAAAGATTCTATCTGTTCCCTTACTGGCCTCAAAAAGAGGCGTCCCAGAAAATAACCTACAATTCCCATAAGTATATAGGAGAATACCAAATACCCTATGATTTTTATACGTAACTGCTGTAAAGTTTTGGAAAGCTCATTTTCTTTTAAGACAATATAATGCACACCTAAATGACTACTCTTGTCTTCCATGACGATGTAGCAACTTTTATCTTTGATGAAAAAATCTTTGTCAGTGATGGCAAAATGATCGATTTCTGTATAGATGGCTTTTTTGTCTTTATCATAATATCCTGCTTGAAATCGGCAGCGCTTCAATTCTTTTAAAAACTCATTTCGACTTTTTGCATCCATCACTCCTTTTATGTCATTGGTCATTGCTCTCATTACAATAGATGAAGATAACATACGTGCCTGATACATCATTTCAAATTTCATAGTATTTTGCATAGAAGCACGATTGTTTTCAAAGAAAAGATATCCAATGATTGCAAGTAATATAAAGACTGATGTCAAATACACTGCGAGAAAACTAAACAGTGATTTACGCTCGTACGATGTTAAAACGATAACCTTCTCCTTTTATATTCTCAAAATATTCTTTTTCAAACATTTTTCTCAAATTTTTAATATAGGTACGTATAGTAGCATGCGCAGGTATATTTTCATCATCCCATACATTCTCAATAATTTCATCACAAGAGATGATCTTCCCTGTATTACGAATGAAATACTCCAAAACCTGTGCTTCTTTTTGTCGCATTTCTATCACATTATCATGAAGAAAAATTTGATGTGCCTTGGGAATAAATTTCATTCCATCAAATTCTATCTCTTCTTGTAAACGGTAGAGTCTGATGATATGTTTTATACGCGCATGGAGTTCTTCAAGTTCAAAAGGCTTTTTGAGGTAATCATCTGCACCAAGATCAAAGCCTTTTTTAAGATCATCTATACCTGAAAGGGATGTGATGTATATGACTGGTGTGGTATTGCCTATCTCACGTAAGTATGAAAGTATTTCAAAGCCATCGATGTTGGGTACATTCACATCCAAAAGAAGCAGTTCATAAGAGATCGATCCTATGGCATCCAGTGCTTTTTCACCATCAAAAAAACTCTCTACCTCATACCCTTTTTCCACAAGAAATTCTTCGATAATTTCTTGTAAGATCACATCATCTTCAAGCAATAGTATCTTCATAGCCACCCTTTTGTATAAATCAATGATATATTTTAACATACTCTTTGTGTACTCCTTTACACAAAGAGTTTATGCTATAATCTCCGCTTGATAAAATCAAAAATTCAATACAGGAACATACCTTATGACAGGTCTTAAAAAATTAACACTCTACTCAATCATTCTTGGGCTTTTATTGTCGGGGTGTACTCAAGTGGTGACAGCCCCTATTTCTATTGCAGGTTCTGTTGTAGGTACTACGATAGATGTTGCTGGTTCTGCTGTGCATGCAGTTGTGGGTTCAGATAATGAAGATTAAGATAAAAGACTAATATCTCTTTGCATTCTTAAATTCAGAAATTTCACGTTATATTATTGGAACGTATAAAAAGCAAAGCTTCTTATACTGCGCTGACGCTATGCCCTCTTCAGCAGAGTGCTCACGCAATAAATTAACTCGTTCCCTAATATCTCTTTGCATTCTTAAATTCAGAAATTTCACTCTCTACCATTTCATCTATCATTCTTACATAGAGATCATTGATGAGATTGGGCGAGAGTCCAAGAGAAATAGCCTGTTCTCTTACATGGGCAATCACATCTGCTATTCTCTCCTCTTCCTTAACCTCTTCTACACTGTTTTTAAAATGTGCTATTTGTTTGATATATTCATTACGTTTTGCAATCAGTTCAACAATCTCCTTGTCGACACTATCTATTTCACTTCTTGCTTCTCCAAGTGTTGTACACTGTTTTATTTCCATATCTTATCCTTGCATGTTATCACTTTAATAGGTGTATTATAGCTTAAAAACATGTGAAGTCATATACTTTAAATTCTTTGGTTATAATTGTTTTTATGAAATATAAAAATATACTATTCTCATTTTTATACACGACTATTCTTTTTAGCAGTCTTTTAGATGCACAAGAAAAGAAACATCCAAGCAAAGATCAAGAGTGGATGATTTTACCTTTTGCCTTTTCGAGTGACTCTACAGGTTTCGCTGCTGGAGTAAGTGTGATGAAAGATGATTTATTTCTCCCTCAGACAACATTAATTGCCACTATTTTTAGTGGTTTACCTCAAGATGTACTGATAAATAAAAAGGAAGATAAAGCCACCTTTTCTGGAGGATTTATCTCATTTTCAGACTTTAAACTTCCCCATACAGATAGATTCTTTTTTTCATTCATGGGGTTAAAAAGTTATTTGCCAAAAACACATTACTATCTCGATGGCTCACATCATTCCAATATCAATGATGCCTATGTCACTTCAGGAGATGTAGATTTTTTTACTAGCACCCTTAGATATACGATCCCCATAGGAGAAGGCATTGAAAACCCTTCGGGTCTTTATAAATTGCAAAATGGATTTTGTGTCGGACGAGAAGCGTGTGGAAATGGTATACCCCTCATCACGGGGAGAACATCTATAGGACTAAAAACATTTTTTCAAACAAATAATACAGACAATACAGACCTATGGAAACATTCAACTTGGTGGAAAAATGGTAAAGATCTACCCACATGGAATACCAATGGTCTAAGGTTTTTTCTAACACACGACAATACAGATTTTCGTGTGAATCCCTCTAGAGGGTACCAATTCCAACTACAATACTCAAAAGATTTTGGTCAAGGAGATTCGTTACAAAGCTGGGATTTTTTAGAATTTAAATACAACCACTATGTTGATCTTGATACTTTCTCTTTCACCCAACAAAATGTCCTTGCCCTGAGCCTTTGGACAGGCTACTCATTCTCCTGGGATAATGATAAAGAAATCTCCCCTGGCTTTGATGCACATCGTCCTCCTATGTGGGAAGGTGCCAGATTAGGAGGATTCAACAGAATGAGGGGCTATGATATGAACCGATTTTCAGATAAAGCAGCATTTTACGCTGCTGCAGAATATAGAGCTATCATTGACTACAACCCCTTAAAAAACAACACTTTGATATCTGCTGATGTGGATTGGTTTCAAGTTGTTTTATTTGCAGAAGCAGGCAGAGTGCATGATCAATATAATCCTGATCTTTTAAATGATATGAAATATGATGTAGGTGTCAGTTTACGTGCACTGGTATCAGAGTTACCGGTAAGATTAGAGCTTGCTTATGGAGAAGAAGGTACCTATATCTGGTTAATGGCACAGCACCCATTTGATTTTTAATGGGTAGATTTGATTTTGTAAAAGGGGCGATGCCCCTTTTAATTATTCTACTTCTGCATCGATAACATCGTCATCGTCTGCTTTTTTAGCTTCTGGGTTTGCACCACCCTGTTCTTTAGCATACATTGCTTCAGCTAGCTTGTGTGACTTTTCAGTCAATACTTTCACTTTCTCTTCTATCTGCTCTTTAGTTGCAGAGTCGTCTTTAAGCGTCTCTTCAAGATCAGTAATGGCTGCTTCAATAGCCTCTTTTTCTGTCGCATCAAAGTTTTCACCAAGATCAGTGAGTGACTTACGTGTTTGATGCACAAGCGCGTCAGCTTGGTTTCTTGCTTCTACTACTTCTTTTCTTTTTTCATCTTCCGCTTTATTTGCTTCAGCATCTTGTACCATTTTTTCGATCTCTTCATCTGAAAGTCCTGACGAACCAGTGATCTTAATCTCTTGAGATTTTCCAGTACCTTTGTCACTTGCAGAAACAGTCAAGATACCATTTGCATCAATATCAAATGTCACTTCAATCTGTGGTACACCACGTGGTGCTGCAGGGATATCTCTAAGCTCGAACATACCAAGTGACTTGTTGTCTTTTGAAAATTCTCTTTCACCTTGAAGGACATGAATGCTCACTGCTGGCTGGTTATCTTCCGCTGTTGAGAATACTTGTGACTTTTTAGCAGGAATTGTTGTCCCTTTTTCAATCACTTTAGTGGTTACGCCACCCAATGTTTCAATACCAAGGCTCAGTGGTGTGACATCAAGTAAAAGTACATCTTTTACATCTCCTGCAAGTACACCACCTTGAATAGCTGCACCCAATGCAACCACTTCATCTGGGTTCACAGACTTGTTAAGCTCTTTACCGAAGAATTTTTTCATCTCTTCTTGAACCAATGGTACTCTCGTAGAACCACCAACCATAACAACTTCATTAATATCAGAAGTATTAAGACCGGCATCTTTAAGGACACCTTGTACTGTTTTAATCGTACTTGCTACCAAATCACCAATAAGTGATTCAAATTTTGCTCTGGTAATCTTCGTTACTAAGTGTTTTGGTCCTGATGCATCCGCAGTAATAAACGGAAGGTTAATCTCAGTTTCAGTGGATGATGAGAGCTCTTTTTTTGCTGTTTCCGCTGCATCTTTAACTCTCTGAAGTGCCATGACATCGGCTTTTACATCTATACCAGTTTCTGATTTAAATGTGTCTGCTACAAAATCGATAATCTTGTTATCAAAGTCATCCCCACCAAGGAATGCATCTCCACCTGTTGACATAACTTCAACTACACCGTCACCTGTTTCAAGTGCAGTAACATCAAATGTACCACCACCAAGATCATATACTACGATCTGTTCTGCTTCTTTTTTATCAAGTCCATATGCAAGTGCAGCAGATGTTGGCTCATTGATGATACGAAGCACATTAAGACCTGCGATAGTCCCTGCTTCTTTTGTTGCTTTTCTCTGTGCATCATTGAAGTATGCAGGTACAGTTACAACTGCATCCGTAATCGTTTCACCAAGGTATGCTTCTGCATCTTCTTTCATCTTCATAAGTACTTTTGCAGAGATCTCTTGAGGTGTATATGTTTTGTCAGCTACCTCAATCGCACATGCACCAGATCTGTCTACAATACGGTATGGTAACTTGCTTTGTGCCTCTTTAGCCTTCTCTTCACTCATCATAAGACCCATAATTCTCTTAATAGAGTAAATTGTCTTTTCAGGGTTTGTAATTGCTTGTCTTTTTGCAGATTCACCTACAAGGACTTCACCCTTATCTGTAAACGCTACGATAGAAGGTGTCGTATTCTTACCTTCTTTGTTCGCGATGATCTTTGCCTCACCATTTTCAAACACTGCCATTGCAGAGTTTGTTGTTCCTAAATCTATTCCTAATACTTTTGCCATATTAAATTCCTTACTTCACTATTATTTATTTTTTATTTATTTACAGGTTGAAACCATTGCTGGTCTAAGTATACGATCTTTTATCGTATACCCTTTTTGCATTACTTGAACGATATCACCTGTTTCATGTACATCACTTTCGACTTGCATGATAGCTTGATGTACCTCAGGATCATATTCACCTTCACATGAGACTGCTTTAATATGGTTTTTTTCTAAAACCTTTTTAAGTTGTTCATGCGTAAGAGCTACACCCTCTTTCATCTTTTCCAAGACGTCAGAACTGTCTTCACTATCTTCCATTGAAATCAATGCATTTTCAAAAGAGTCCATAACTGCCAAAATATCTTTTGCAAAACTTTCGTTTGCATAAGACACCGCATTCATTTTATCTTTCTCTAAACGTTTTTTAGAGTTTTCAAAGTCAGCATGTGCTCTAAGATATTTATCTTTATAGTCAGCAGCTTCTGCCAGAGCACTTTCAAGAGGATCCACTTCAATTGTCTCCTCGACCTCTGTTTGCTCTTCGACTTCTTCAGCCTGAGACTCTTCAAGATTTTCATTCTCTTGACTCATATACAGACCTCCTTATATTATAAATATTGCATCTTTATATCTAATGCTTAAACATAGTATACAACATTGAGTGTATGTTTGTCAAGTACTAGTTGAGTGAATATGACTAAACTTATAAAAAAGTGCAGATTTGTAGCTTTAAAATAGTATAAAGTAAAAAAATAGAGGGGGAAGTATAAGTCTGTGTCTTTGAAAACTTATCAGCCAAAAGGCTGATAAGGGAGTGCGCTATTAGTTTCTAATACCAAGATCTGTTTTGATAGTGTTCCATCTAACAAGATCTGTATTTTTAAGATATCTCATAAGTCTTCTTCTTTGACCTACTAGTTTAAGTAGTCCTAATCTTGAAGAGTGATCTTTTTTATTTGTTTTAAGGTGATCTGTCAAGTACGTAATTCTCTCTGTGATAAGAGCTACTTGTACTTCAGTTGAACCTGTGTCGCCGTTTCCTCTAGCATATTTAGCAATAATTTCTGCTTTTTTCGCCTGATCTAAAGCCATAATGACCTCCTGATTGGTATTTAATTTCCAAAATTGACTTTGGGAACGCAATCATATCATAATAAGCTTAGATAAATATTGCCACAACGCATGCCTACTTTAATATATATTAGAGTAAAATACTCTTAATTAAGTGAAAGGTTCTATCATGCTATTAACCCGTGCAAGTGAATACGCTCTACTCTCTTTAGATACTATACGTAAATCAGACAGCCCTATAGGTGCAGAACAGTTGGCCACTGAACTCTGTATTCCCAAAAGCTTTCTTGCAAAGATTTTACAGAGTTTGGCTAAAAAAGGTATCCTTGAATCACGAAAAGGTGCACATGGCGGATTTATCTTGGCTAAAGATGTCAATGAAATCAGCGTAAGTGATATTATCTATGCAGCAGAAGGTAAATCACCTGCTGTTTTTGACTGTACCAGCTACATGAGCACCTGTCCAAATGGATCCATAGGATCTTGTGCTATCTCACCTTTTCTCATGAATTTTCAAGCTAAAATAGATAATTTCTTAAATGGTTTGATGCTCGGCGACATTCTGTAAACCACACGCGTTACTTCTCTTCATGGTCGATTCAATCGACCACAGATGTACTTCATTGTATAATACACTTATATTTTAACTGTAAAAGGCATATTTTTATGAAACAACACGTTTACCACCTCTCCCATATAGACCTTGATGGCTATGGATGCCAATATCTCTCAAAAAAATGTTTTGATACCATTCACTGTTATAATGCAAATTATGGTCCTGAAGTGCCTGCAAGACTTGGTGAGATAGTTAAAAAGATAGAGCAAGATAAATTTCTGCATGGTGATGATGTCGAAGCACTGATTCTTATTACGGACTTAAACCTCACAACAAAAGAAGGTTCATGGATAGAAAAAGAAGCTGTACGCATCGGTGCAAAACTTCAATTGCTTGACCATCATGCTTCAGGGGCATCTGCTGCTGAACGTTTTGCATGGTATACTCTTGATACAACACGTTGTGCTACACTCATCACTTATGACTGGTTACGACAGCATTATGACTTTGATAAGCGTAATGACTTAGCTACCATCGTAAAAGCGATCAATGCCATAGACATTTGGGTCAGTGATGATCCACTGTTTGAATATGGAAAAGTGATGCTTGGTATGATCTCCGGGGCGAGGGAGATCAACCGTATTTTATTTCCGGCACAAGATAGAGACTTCAAGCTCTCTCTTATAGAAGCTGCGAAACAAAGGGTCAATGATGAATCTGCCCCTATCCAACTGGATGATGATCTGCATCAGATTAAAAAATCTTTTTTCAAACAGACTGAAAATAATACCAAAGACAATCTTGTCGCCTATTATGTAACAAAACTACTAACAAAAGAGAGACAACGACTTACTATAGACTACAAAGGGCATAAGGGTATACTTGGCTACAATGTAGGGAATACATCCATCATTGGAAATACCTGTATGNTTGAAAATGATGACTATGACTTCTATATGGATATTAACTTTAGAGGAAACTTTTCACTCAGAAGTAACAACAAACTGGATGTTTCTCTTATGGCTTCTCATATAGGAAATGGTGGAGGACACCCTAATGCCAGCGGTGGAAAAGTAGAGGGCTACAAAGACTCTTTTGTCTATGCAGATGTGAGACAGTTTGTACAAGACTATATCGATAAGAAATGTGAATAACAAATTCGAATTAATTCCTATAGGATATAATTATTTAACTCAAAATTTAAAGGAAAATAATGTTTAATAAAACAGCTAAATTACTACTACGTACAGTAACACTTGCCCTGCCTTTTTCACTTTAGGCAACACTCTCTGCCTATACAGTAAACTCAGCAGTTTATACCCTACTTGCAAAGAAATAAATTTTAAATCCAAAAAGGATTATATCTTTACTCTCGATTCTAAAGCACGTGAGAGTGACATGACATCTATATTTTCCAATTCTACTCCTGTAGGTACCCCTTGCGCTATCTTTGTAAAATCTATATTAAGCCCATTTAACTTATCTTCTATATAAAGAATCATCGTATCTGTAGCGATGCTAGGAGGAAATGCAAAAATGATTTCAGATACACCTCCAACAGCATAAAAGAGATGTGCTTCATCAAGATCTTGGACTTGGGTCACAACATAATACACCCCATCAAACTGCCCACTCTCTTCAATNGTTAATATATCTTTAGCACTTTGTACAATACAAAGCTTTGTATTGTCACGATACGGATCAGAGCAGATGGTACAAAGTTCATCTTCACTCATGTTGTGACATTTACTACATTTTTGAATGGCATTTACTCCTGTTTCCAATGCATGTGCCAGCTTCATTGCAGCAAATCCATCTTCCATCACAGCATGATACGCCAAGCGAATCGCTGTTTTTTTACCGATGGAGGGCAAAGACCCAAAAGCATCTACTAAATTCTCAAATGCTTCTATCTTGTAATTTTTCATTATAGACGTTCGTAATCTACCACTTTAGAATACTCAACAACACTTTTGATGAATTCAACAACTTTTATATGTTCAGGATGTACAGCATAAGCATTAAGGCCTTCTTTACTTTCAAATACCGTAATAATACTCAAGTCCATTGCACGTTCCTCTGTAGCAAAATTCACACCTACATCTATACTTCGAAGTGTAGGTACCGCGCCCATAAGGTTTTCCAGCATCTGTTTTGCCTGTATAATGTTGGCTTTCTTATTTTCTTCTTTAAACTGAAATGTCACGATATGTACAACCATATGAACTACCTACTATAATGTTTTTTGTGATTATAACTAAATTATGGTAGAATTCGCCAAATTATCCCCCAAAATATAATGAATGAACTATGGAGAAATAGCAATGACAGAATTAGATTATTATGAAGTACTTGAAGTCAGTAAAGACTGTTCAGGTGCCGAACTTAAAAAATCGTACAGAAAACTTGCGATGAAGTACCACCCAGATCGAAATCCTGATGACAAAGAAGCAGAAGATAAATTTAAAGTAGTGAATGAAGCCTATCAAGTACTCAGTGATGAAGAAAAAAGAGGTATCTACGACCGCTATGGTAAAGCCGGTCTTGAAGGTCAAGGTGGTATGGGCAGTGGATTTGGTGGTGGAAATATGGATGATATTATGGATATGTTCAACTCTATGTTTGGTGGTTCTGGTGGTGGATTTGGTCGCACACGAAGAGACCCAGGTCAAAAGTATGCCCTGGACTTTGAGATAGAACTTCCATTGGCATTTCATGAAGCCGTTTTTGGTTGCGAAAAAAAGATAGATATTCATTATAAAACACCTTGTGAAGATTGTGAAGGTACAGGTGCAAAAGATGCAAAATTAGAGACTTGTGACTATTGTCAGGGTCAGGGACAAGTACTTATGAGACAAGGACCTATGCAGTTTGCACAAACCTGCCCAAAATGTAAGGGTCAAGGTCAAAGCATCAAAGAAGAGTGTGGAAGCTGTCACGGCAAAGGATATCATGAAGAAGAAGATACTGTCACTGTAAACATCCCTGCAGGTGTGGACTCGGGGAACCGTCTTAGAGCACAAGGATATGGAAATGAAGGAAAAAATGGACAACGTGGTGACCTTTACCTTACCTTCCACGTCGAAGAAGATGAAAACTTCATTCGTAACGGAAATGATATCTATATAGAAGTACCTGTCTTTTTTACTCAAGCTATACTCGGAGAAACCATCTCCATCCCTGCACTTGATGGTGAACTGGAGCTTGAACTGAAACAAAGTACCAAAGATAAAGAACAATTTATCTTTGATGGTGAGGGTGTAGCAGATGTACATGGAGGAAGAAAAGGTCGTCTTGTTGCACAGGTACGGATGATCCTTCCAAAGAAGATCAACGAGGAGCAAAAAGAACTCCTAGAAACACTTCAGGAGAGCTATGGTGTAGAAAGTCGCCCGCACAAAAGTACCTTCGATTCCGCATTTAACAGAGTGAAGAATTGGTTTAAAAACTAATTCTTTTACATTTTACCCCCTATACGTTTTTCATTAACTATCTCATACTATACTTAAAATCTATACTTTTTATTTTCAATAAAGGATAATTATTTTCTTTTAAGGTTAGAAAAGCTATAATCAATAAAGGATAAAAATTATCTTTTATTAACAAAAGGAGCGAAGAATGGCACGTAGAGGAAATTCAATCATTAAAGGTCTTGATATCAATGATATCATCACCGGACTCAATAAGGCCTATGCAGATGAGTGGTTAGCTTACTATCAATATTTTATTGAAGGTAAAGTAGTTAAAGGCATTATGAAGGATGCTGCTATTGCAGAATTAGAGCAACATGCAGCAGATGAACTCAGGCATGCTAACATGGTAGCAGACCGTATATTACAGTTGGGTGGGACCCCCCTACTCAATCCAAAAGAGTGGTTCACGCATACCAACTGTGGCTATGAAGAACCAAATAATTTTGATGTAGTAAGCATACTTAATGATGCTATCAAAGGTGAGCAGTGTGCTATTTCTATTTATTCGGATTTAGCAGAAATGACAAAAGATAAAGATATCGTTACCTATGATATCGTTTCTCAAATACTTGCCGATGAAGTTGAACACGAAGAGGATCTTCAATCACTCTATGATGACATTACAGAGTTTGTTGAAGATTTAAAGAAAAATATACATTAAGGAATGACCACTATGAGACAATATGAAACATATATATGTAACAAATGCGGAAATGAGATAGAAGTACAAAATGTAGGAGGAGGCACACTTGTGTGTTGTGGTCAAGAGATGGAGTGTACAACAGAAAATCTTACCGCTGTAAATCTTATGAAAGCATTTGCAGGAGAGAGTCAGGCAAGAAATAAATATGAATTTTTTGCTGATGTAGCGATGGAGGAAGGTCTTCACCGTATCGCAAGACACTTTCAAGAAGCTGCAAATAATGAAAAATACCATGCCATGGCAGAATATAAAGCATACAATAAACTTGTCAAAGACATAGAGTTAGATACCACACAAAAGAATTTAATTTATGCAGCAGATGGTGAACGCTACGAGCATGAAGAAATGTACCCGAATTTTGAAGCCATTGCTAAAGAAGAAGGGTTATCTGATATTGCAAGACTTTTTAGGGCTATCGGGAAAGTGGAAGTAGAACATGAAAGAGAATATTTGGCATTAAAAGCAGCCTTGGAAGCAGAAGGTTTCTTTGACAGTGAAAATAATGAAGAGTATATTTGTGAAATATGTGGTCATGTTCACCGAGGTAAAAAAGCACCAAAAGTCTGTCCATTATGTAAAGCAGGTCAAGAGTACTTTAAAAAGGCATCAGAAGATATCACAGTAGGATAAACTACTGTACTTTTTGATGTAAGATCACTTTAGTAGGTGATGCAGTCAAATCTGCATCATCACTTTGTTTATCATACGCTATCACATACACTTCATCATCACTTTGTAAATAATTTTTTTCACCAAAGTCTGCATAAGCAGTTGCACCTATAGAAATAAGTGCCTGTTCTGGATATGCTGTTGCTTTTAAATGCATAGCTATATCTTCAAGAGGTCCAAAATCTTCTTGTGTGTTCATTTTATCAATGAGCCATGTTTTAAGCTTAGTGTAAAAGTAAGAGTATCCCAGTAGCGGTGCATCTACGCCATAAGGATGTAACACCCCTGCACGCTTTACAAAAGAGCATAAATGGTAGTTGTCCATTACTCCACCCTCTTCAAATTTATCGATAGGTATCCATTTGTCAGCGATCCCTTTAGAGTTAAGGCCCCAAGACTTTTTCTCAGAGATCTTTTTTGCACCCTCTTTACGAATAGTACAGTCATTGAAAGTGGTAAATTTTTGAGCGATCAGATCAGTCACATTTTTTTCATCATCATAGACTATATCAAAAAGTACCGCTATCTCAGGTTCTACTTGCGCATTCGCTTCATACTCAGGAAGGGTAAGTATATCTGTACCTATAGAGTACAATCCTAAAAAAGAATCTGATCCAGG
>JGI10211J34971_10002818_pt1 | contig 14016 bp, 13 predicted proteins | sample Etolagsediment_FD_34971 | JGI IMG/M metagenome (IMG submission 34971) | reverse complement strand
GCCGCCATTATCGACAGCCGCAAAGGCGGCGATCCGGACGTTTCTTACGTATCGCGCCTGTTCCACAAGGGCGACGACGCGGTTCTCAAGAAGATCGGCGAAGAAGCGACCGAAGTCGTGCTGGCCGCCAAGGACGTGCGCCAGGGAGGTGCGCCCACTGCGCTGGTCGGCGAAGTGGCCGATCTGTGGTTCCACTGCCTCGTGATGCTGTCGCACTTCGATCTGAGCCCAGCCGACGTGCTCGCCGAACTCGAGCGCCGCGAAGGCACCTCCGGCATCGAAGAGAAAGCGCTGCGCAAAAGCCGCGAGCGCGAACAGAACGGCGACTGAGCGCACCGTACCAGGCTCATCAGGCGCCCTGGGGCCAGGTGAGCCACATGAGCCGCCCGGCCTGCCATAATCTGCTGACACACCATTCCGTTGCACCCCATACCATCTGGAAGGAGGACGCAAACATGGAACAGTCGCAAGGCGCCTACCCGTCGCCGTCTTATCGCAACAACCTCGAATCGGAACGCGAACGCAGCCTGCGCACGCTCACGCACGTGCTGTATGCGCTCTATGCGATCCATTGGTTCACCGGTGGCATCTCGCTGCTGATTGCCATCATCGTCAATTACGTCAAGCGTGACGACGTGGCCGGCACGCCGTACGAGGCGCACTTCCAGTGGCAGATCCGCACCTTCTGGTGGAGCCTGCTCGGCTATGTGATCGGCTTTACGCTGCTGATTGTCATGATCGGAATTCCGATCCTCTCGGCTGTCGGAATCTGGATGTTGTACCGTATCATCAAGGGCTGGCTGTATCTGTACGATAACAAGCCGCTGCTGAATCCGCGGGCGTGGTTCTGACGTTCGGTCCGGCCGCCTTGCACGTTTGTGTTTCAGGAAACCCATGAGCCACGATTCAAATTGCCTTTTCTGCAAGATCGCTTCGGGCGATATTCCTTCGACCAAAGTCCACGAGGACGACGAGTTCGTCGCCTTCCGCGATATCCGTCCGGCGGCCGAGACGCATGTGCTCGTGATTCCCCGCAAGCACATTGAAACGCTGTCGAACTGCGGCGAAAGCGATGCACCGCTGCTTGGTAGAATGCTTGTATTGGTGTCCCGGCTGGCACAGCAGCTTGGGGTGGCCTACACGGGCGGCGAGACCGGTTTTCGCACGGTGATCAACACCGGGCCGGGCGGCGGTCAGGAGGTGTACCACCTGCATGCCCATATTCTGGCGGGGCCGCGCCCGTGGCAACGCATGGGGTAAGCGCCGGGGCGCCGCGAACCTGCCCGCTGCCGTTGTTTTGGCGTTCGGCGGGCTGGCTGGGCGTTGCATCGTGAAGGATGGGTGGGCGAGGGCGTTTTGTGCAGCACTGTAATGACGCCGTAGCGATTCACTAGACACAATCATGCGCAAAGCCGCTGGCAGGGTCTGAAGCAGCGGCGGCAAGGTATAGATGAGGCGTACGCGTCTCGATTCGGGCCGTAAGGCGCAGATAGCCGCCGCGTGCAAACGCGATGTCGGGGTTAAGGAGAGTAGTCATGGGTTCGTTTAGTATTTGGCACTGGCTGATCGTTCTGTTGATCGTTGCACTGGTGTTCGGCACGAAGAAGCTGCGCAACATCGGCACCGACCTTGGCGGCGCCGTGAAGGGCTTCAAGGAAGGCATGAAGGAAGCGGAGACACCCGCGGGCGACACGCAACAGCGTGAATTGCCGCGCAGCGACACGGTCGACGTCGACGCAAAAGAAAAGACGCCGCGTTCGGGCGACTACCGCTAAGCCGCGGCCCAACCGCGCACTGACGGGAACCCCCATTCATGCTGGACCTCGGTCTCACCAAGATGGCGCTGATCGGTGTTGTCGCTCTGGTCGTACTCGGACCGGAGCGGTTGCCGCGTGTCGCCCGTACCGCGGGGGCGCTGTTCGGCCGCGCACAACGTTATATCAACGACGTGAAGGCCGAAGTCACGCGTGAAATCGAACTCGACGAGTTGCGTCGCATGAAGACCGAGTTCGAGACTGCCGCGAGCAATGTCGAAAACACGGTTCACGACACGATGCGCAAGCACGAAACCGAGTTGAACGACGCGTGGAATGCGGGTTCGTCGGTGAGCCCCAGCATTGCCGGCGGCTCGCTCGAGGGCGCCGCGGGTAGTTCGCCGCTTGCCACGTCCTGGCACAGCACACCGGCCGCAGCCCCCAGGCGCAAGAACTGGCGCGTCAAGCAGACGGCCATGCCCACGTGGTACAAGCGCGCCACGGCCCGCCGGACGCGGGTGCAGTCGGGCGCCGCGCGCGTGGCGCGTCATACACCGGTGAGCCTGCGCCGGCCGACGCGCTTCTTCTGATGACACTAGCGTTAATCTCCTACCGAGGGCCGGTGTGAGCGACCCCCAGCAAAGCCAAAACGAAGGCACTGAAGAGACCTTCATCTCGCATCTCGTTGAACTGCGCGACCGCATCATCCGCGCCGGGATTGCCGTTATCGTGGTGTTCATTGGGCTCGTCTACTGGGCGCCGGATATTTTCCGGCTGCTCGCACGGCCCCTGATGATGAACCTGCCGAAGGACGGCAAGCTGATCGTCACCGACGTCACCGGCTCGTTCTTCGTGCCGATGAAGGTGACCATGATGGTGGCCTTCGTGATTGCGCTGCCGGTCGTGCTGTACCAGATCTGGGCGTTTGTCGCACCGGGGCTGTACCAGCACGAAAAGAAGCTGGTCGTGCCGCTGGTGGGCAGCAGCTACATCCTGTTTCTGTGCGGCATGGCGTTTGCCTACTTTGTGGTGTTCCCGACCATCTTCCGCGTGATGGCGCACTACAACGCGCCGCTTGGCGCGGCGATGAACACCGATATCGACAATTACCTGAGTTTTGTGCTGACCATGTTCATCGCGTTCGGGGTGACCTTCGAGGTGCCGATCGTGGTGGTGCTGCTGGTCCGCATGAACCTCCTGACGGTCAAGAAGCTGCGTCAGATCCGTCCGTATGTGATCGTGGGTGCGTTCATCGTCTCCGCGGTCGTGACCCCGCCTGACGTGTTTTCACAGCTTATTCTGGCGGTACCGCTGATCGTGCTGTATGAGGCCGGGATCATCGCGGCGCGCCTGATTGTCGGCAAGCAGGTAGAAGTGGCCGACGAAGAGGGGCATGCCGCAAGCTGAACGTCGGTGAATGTCCCGGAACGGCGTCCAATACGATGCTAACGGGTTACTGGCGGTATGAAAAAGCCGGTTCGCAGAATGCAAAAAGGATGCAAAAAAGGGCAGTCCCTGATCGGGCTGCCCTTTTGTTTTGCTGCTCCGTCTTCCAGCTGCGGTCCAGGCATTATTGCTTCGCTTAACCGCCGTCGTCGTTCTGATCGTCGCTGTCGTCGGTAGGCTGCTTGGGCGGCGGCGGCCGCTTGCCGATCATCACCTCCAGGTCCATCTCGTGATTCTTGCGCACCAGATGAATCTTCGCGTTCGTGCCCGGCTTGATCTGGGCGATCAGGTTCAGCAGGCGCGTCGTATCGGTGATGTCCTGACCGTCCACGCTCACCAGGATGTCGCCCGGCTTGATGCCGGCGCGGTCGGCCGGCCCGTTTTTCAGCACGCCGGCCACGATTGCCCCGGACTTCTGGTCGAGCCCGAACGATTCGGCGATCTCAGGCGTGACGTCCTGCGGTTCCACGCCGATCCAGCCACGCGTGACCGAGCCGGTGGTAATGATGCTCTCCAGCACGCTGCGCGCAGTGGATACCGGTATCGCAAAACCGATTCCCAGCGAGCCGCCCGAGCGCGAATAAATCGCCGTATTGATGCCCAGCAGATTGCCGTTCACGTCCACCAGCGCGCCGCCCGAGTTGCCGGGGTTGATCGCCGCGTCAGTCTGGATGAAGTTTTCGAAGGTGTTAATGCCGAGGTGATTGCGGCCGAGCGCGCTAACGATCCCCATGGTCACCGTCTGTCCCACGCCGAACGGGTTGCCGATTGCCAGCACCACGTCGCCTACCCGGGTCTGGTCCATCCGGCCAAGCGTGATGGTGGGCAGGTTGGTCAGGTTGACCTTGAGCACCGCCAGATCGGTCTCCGGGTCGACGCCGATTACCTTGGCGGTGGTGGTGCGGCCGTCGGCGAGCGCGATTTCGATCTGATCCGCGCCGTCGACAACGTGCTGGTTCGTTAGAATGTAACCTTCCGAACTCACTATGACACCCGAGCCAAGATTGGACGCGGGTTGCTCCTGCTGCCTGCGGTTGTTGTTCTTGTCGCCGAAGAAGTAACGAAACAGCGGGTCTTTTGCCCGAGGGTCGGGCGGCAAAGATCCGTCCTTGCTGGAGAACACATTGACGACCGCGGGGGATGCCTTCTGCGCGGCGTCGGCATAGGAAGCCTGCGCAGGACCGCTACCGATGCCAGGCGCCACCTCCCGCAGTGCGACGATCGGCTCGGAGAGCTGCTTGCCGAATTGCCCTTGTCGCTGCAGCCATTGCGGTTTTAGGGTCGCAATGATGAACATCAGCGCCAACAGCACGGTCACCGCTTGGGCGAAGAACAGCCAAAAGCGTCTAAGCATCTGAAGATTAGAGGTTTATATGGATCGGATCGAACTTGAATTGTACTTGAACAAAGTCCTCGAGACGGCGCGGTTCAAGGACTACTGCCCGAACGGCCTGCAGGTGGAGGGCCGCCGCCGGGTCAACAAAATCGCGACTGGAGTGACCGCTTCATTGGCATTCCTCGAGGCTGCGCTCGACTGGGGCGCGGACGCCGTGCTGGTCCATCACGGCTACTTCTGGCGCAACGAAGCGCCGCAGATAACCGGCCGCAAATACGGCCGCCTGAAGCTGCTGCTGGCCAACGACCTGAACCTGTTCGCCTACCACCTGCCGCTCGACGATCATCCCGAGTTCGGCAATAACGCCCAATTGGGCGAAAAAATGGGCTGGATCGGCGACGTTCGGTTTGGCGAGAACGATCTGGGATGGATGACCACGCTGCCCATGCCGATCACGCTCGAGCACTTCATCGTACAGGTCGAGCAGACGCTGGGCCGCACGCCGCTGGTGTTCGGCGACCCGGAACTGCAATTGCGCCGCGTGGCGTGGTGCACGGGCGCCGCGCAAGGCTATTTCGACGCCGCGATCGAAGCCGGCGCGGACGTCTACCTGACCGGAGAAGTGTCCGAATCCATCATGCATACGTCGATGGAAAGCGGCGTCGCGTTTCTGGCCGCCGGCCACCATGCCACCGAGCGTTTCGGCGTCCAGGCCCTCGGTGCGCATCTGGCGGAATCGTTCGATATCGAGCACCTTTTTATCGATATCCCCAATCCGGTCTGATTAGTGAAGTAAAAAGCGCGAAATACGCAGGGCCCACTTAAAACGAGGTACAAAAAAGTTTCTTATTGGTGGGGGGAAACCCTTGGATATCAAAGACTTCGCATGGTTTTTGGCATTCGGGCCTTGTAAATGGCGACTCCATTCGAGCAAACTAGCGTCGGTAGACGCGACGTGAAGGAAAAATCCAACTCAGAAGTGGGGCGTGTGATGCGAGACAAAGAAGATGAGCTCGTCGACAGCGGCCGGCGTACGTGGCTAATAACGACGACCGTAGCAGGTGGCATAGGAGGCGTTGCCACTGTCGTACCCTTTGTTAGTTCGTTTGCACCATCTGAAAAGGCCAAGGCTGCCGGCGCACCGGTCGAGGCCGACATCAGCAATCTGAAGCCGGGCGATCTGATGACCGTCGCCTGGCGCGGCAAGCCAGTCTGGATCCTCAACCGCACCGACCGGATGCTCGCCGACGTCCAGAAAGCCGATAACGAAGTAGCCGATCCCCATACCGAACATCCCTTCTCGATGCCGTTGCCGGATTACTGCAACAACGAATTCCGCTCACGGCCCGATCACAAGAACCTGTTAGTTGCCGTTGCCGTGTGCACCCATCTGGGCTGTACGCCGACGCCGCGTTTCCAGGAAGGTCCGCAGCCGAACCTGCCGGACGACTGGCCCGGCGGCTTCCTGTGTCCGTGCCACGGCTCCACGTACGACCTGGCCGGCCGCGTCTTCAAGAACAAGCCAGCCCCGCAGAACCTGGATATCCCTCGCTACATGTTCACGTCGGATACCCAGCTCGTGATCGGCAAGGACGAGAAAGGAGAAGCGTAAATGGCGATCGAACACGAAGTGGAGACAACCGGGCTGGCCGGCTGGATCGACCGCCGTTTTCCGATGACGGCGACGTGGAAAAAGCACGTCTCCGAGTACTACGCGCCGAAGAACTTCAACTTCTGGTACTTCTTCGGCTCGCTGGCTCTGCTGGTGCTGGTCAATCAGATCGTCACCGGCATCTTCCTCACCATGAACTACAAACCCGATTCGACGCTCGCGTTCGCCTCGGTCGAGTACATCATGCGCGAGGTGCCGTGGGGCTGGCTGATCCGCTATATGCACTCGACAGGCGCTTCGATGTTCTTCGTCGTCGTCTACCTGCATATGTTCCGCGGGCTGCTGTACGGTTCGTACCGCAAGCCGCGCGAACTGGTGTGGATCTTCGGCTGCGCGATCTTCCTGTGCCTGATGGCCGAGGCGTTCTTCGGCTACCTGTTGCCGTGGGGCCAGATGTCGTTCTGGGGCGCCCAGGTGATCGTGAACCTGTTCTCGGCGATTCCCTTCATCGGGCCGGACCTGTCGCTGTGGATTCGCGGCGACTACGTGGTGTCGGATGTCACGCTGAACCGCTTCTTCGCGTTTCACGTGATTGCGATCCCGCTGGTGCTGATCGGGCTGGTGGTCGCGCACATTGTGGCGCTGCACGAGGTGGGCTCGAACAACCCGGACGGCATTGAAATCAAGGGGAAGAAGGACGCGAACGGCATTCCGCTCGACGGCATCCCGTTCCACCCGTACTACTCCGTGCATGACTTCATGGGTGTGTGCGTATTCCTGCTGATCTTCGCGGCGATCATCTTCTTCGCACCGGAAATGGGCGGCTACTTCCTGGAGTCGAATAACTTCATCCCGGCCAATCCGCTGCAGACGCCGCCGGAAATCGCCCCCGTGTGGTACTTCACAGCGTTCTACGCGATGCTGCGCGCCACCACCGACCCGTTCAAGATCGTCCTGATGATCGTGATCGCGCTGCTCGGGCTGTTCGCGCTCGTGCGGGCGCGCGGCAAGTGGAAGGTGGGGTTGCCGGTGCTGGCGGTGCTGGTGCTCCTCGCGATGTTCTTCACCGAATCGAAGTTCTGGGGCGTGGTGGTGATGGGCAGCGCAGTGGTCTCGCTGTTCTTCCTGCCGTGGCTGGACCGCTCGCCGGTCAAGTCGATTCGCTACCGGCCGTTCTTCCACAAGGTGTTTTACGGCATCTTCGTGCTGGCTTTCCTGACGCTGGCGTTCCTCGGAACCAAGCCGCCGTCGCCCGCCGCGACCCTGATCGCGCAGATCTGCGCGCTGATCTACTTCGCGTTTTTCCTTGGCATGCCGTTCTGGACGCCGCTTGGCACGTTCAAGCAGCCACCCGAACGGGTGCGGTTCAAGCCTCACTAATCGCGGGCCAAGGAGACATGAAGATGAGAAAAATACTTTCGAGGCTCATGGTGATCGGGGCCGCATCACTGACGCTCGCACTGGCGTTGCTGGCCGCGTCGGCCTACGCGGACGACAATTTCCCGCTCGACCGCGCGCCCGATAACGCGGACAATTTCGCTTCTTTGCAGCACGGCTCCAAATTGTTTGTAAACTACTGCCTGAATTGCCACAGCGCGAACCTGGTGCGCTACAGCGCATTGACCAGTTTGGGCATTTCACCGCAGGAAATTCAGACAAACCTGCTTTTTACGACCGATAAAATCGGTAACACGATGTCGGTGGCAATGAAGCCTGACGACGCGAAAGCGTGGTTCGGCACGGCGCCGCCGGATCTGTCGGTGGAAGCACGGGCGCGCAGCCGGGACTGGCTGTACACGTATCTGCGCAGTTTCTATCGCGACGATACGCGGCCAACCGGCTGGAACAATCTGGTGTATGAAAACGTGAGCATGCCTCACGTGTTGTGGCAGCTTCAGGGGCAACGTACGGCGAAGTTCGACGACGTAGTCGACGAAAGGAGCGGGGAAACCGTCCATAAATTCGTCGGTTACCAGCAGATCACGCCGGGAACGGTGTCGTCGGTAGATTATGATTCGGATGTGGCCGACCTCGTGTCGTACCTGTCCTGGATGTCCGAGCCGACTCAGCAAACCCGCCACCGCCTTGGCGTGTGGGTGCTGCTGTTCCTCGGTATCCTGAGTTTTCTCGCCTGGCGATTGAACGCTGCGTACTGGAAAGATATCAAATAATCACGCCATAACTGGCGTGGGGCCGGCGCAAGGAAAGACCTGCTGGACGGTTTTTCCGCGTGCTGGCCCTTCAGCTTTTTGAGGAAACGTAAACATGATGGTTCTGTATTCCGGCACAACTTGCCCGTTCTCCCAGCGTTGCCGGCTGGTGCTGTTCGAAAAGGGCATGGACTTCGAGATCCGCGACGTCGACCTGTTCAACAAACCGGAAGACATCGCTGTGATGAATCCGTATGGTCAGGTGCCGATTCTCGTCGAACGGGACCTGATTCTGTACGAATCGAACATCATCAACGAGTACATCGACGAACGCTTCCCGCATCCGCAACTGATGCCGGCCGACCCGGTGCAACGCGCCCGCGCGCGCCTGTTCCTGCTCAACTTCGAGAAGGAACTGTTCGTGCACGTCGGCACGCTCGAAAACGAGAAGGGCAAGGCGGCCGAGAAGAATCACGAGAAAGCACGCCTCGCGATCCGCGATCGCCTGACGCAGCTCGCGCCGATCTTCCTGAAGAACAAGTACATGCTCGGCGAAGAATTCTCGATGCTCGACGTCGCGATCGCGCCGCTCCTGTGGCGTCTGGATCACTACGGCATCGAACTGTCGAAGAACGCAGCGCCGCTGATGAAGTACGCCGAGCGGATTTTCAGCCGCCCGGCCTATATCGAAGCGCTGACGCCGTCGGAAAAGGTGATGCGTCGTTGAGTTTGGCTCGAGGGCGAGGGCGCCGCGCGCAGCCGGTGAGTGTCTGCGCGTCAGCGCGCGGCGCCTTGCCCAGTAAGAGGACTGTTGATGCAAGAGATTTCCACGAAGCCTTACCTGCTGCGCGCGCTCTACGAGTGGTGCACGGATAACGGTTATACGCCGCACATCGCGGTACGGGTCGACAATCAGACGCGGGTGCCTCGCCAGTTCGTGCGGGACAATGAAATCGTGTTGAACATCAGTTTCGAGGCGACCAGCCAGTTACAGATGGGCAACGAGTGGATCGAATTCAGCGCGCGGTTTTCGGGCAAGTCGCACAAGATCGAAGTGCCGGTCGCCAACGTGCTGGCGATCTACGCGCGTGAGAACGGCCAGGGGATGGCGTTCCCGGTCGATTCGGCGGGCGGCGAGGCGACGGATTCCGGCGCAGACGACGATGCCGCAGACGAAGCGATCACGCCGGTGAAGGCGGGCGGCACTGGGCCGCGAGCCGTTGAGGCGGAGCCTGTTGCTGCAACGAAAGCCGAGGATACCGACGAGACGCCTCCTCCCGATGACGATGGGTCGAAGGGCGGTGGCCGGGGGCATCTGAAGGTGGTGAAGTGAGCTGAGGCCGCAGGCGCGGTTTGGTCGGCAAGCGTGTCGCCACCGCGTTAGAAAAAGTGATTGATGGCTGTGGGATAAACGGGTTACGCGATGTTTGCGTAACCCGTTTGTTTTTCTGGTGTCGATTGATTCGAGTCTGGTCGTTCGCGTGGCCGGAAACTCGATATTGCATTTACGTGACATTTGTTTGCGCCAGTGCTCAAGAAGGCGTCACGTATTTAATAAGGGCAGGCGCGGTAGAAAAAATGCTTTATGCATCAATGGGTAACGAACTACACGACATGGCTGCCGCTAAATTCAAATATCAGAAAGGCAAGTCTTCGTTCCAGGCATCGCGATAAAAATCAGGTTTGATTCCGAACAAGTTTCTGTGTAACAATTAGAAACATTTAGTAACTTCCGGTGCCGACGGAATGGCATATCCGGTTGGATATGCGAAATGCATCGCCACGGGGTGTTTGGGGTAAAGCCCCGAATACGGCTATGCAGCGGGTAGACCGGAATCTCGCCGCACAAACAATAAGCGCAACTGTTCGTTCATCCGGTTAAAGACGGACAGGCACAACCACAGCGGTACGGGGAATGAAGAAATACAGCTACCGGCTTGCCTTTCGCAAGCTGCGGGGAACTATTTGCGTGCCGCGGCGAACGCTGTGGAGATTGGCGCTGTTGTGCGGCTCGTTGCTGGCGGTTTCGCACGCGCATGTCGCGCACGCGCAAGCGGCAAGCACACTCGGCGAGCAGGAACAGCGACGGCGCGCACAGGAACAGGCCACCCAGCGCGAACGCACGCTCAATGCGCCGAACGTCGAACTTCAATCTGCCGGGCGTCCCGAAGTCGATGATGGCAAGGTGCCGGTCGAATCACCGTGCTTCAAACTCGACTCGCTCACGCTCGAAGTACCGCCGGGTTTGAGTCCGGTAGTCGAGGCCGCCGGCGCACGCGCTCTCTCGCCCAATCCTCTGTTTCCGGGCGGGTTGACGTTCGCCAACGATTATCTGCAGCGCTACCGCGGTCAGTGTGTGGGCCGGGACGGGCTCAACCTGATCGTGCATCGCGTCATGGCGCGCGTCATCGAGGCGGGCTATTCGACGACACGCGTCGTCATCGCCCAGCAGGATCTGTCCGCCGGCAAGCTGAAGCTCGAACTGATTCCGGGCGTCATCAGTGCGATTCGCTTCGCCGACCCGTCGACGTATGGCACGTGGCGCAATGCGTTTCCGACCGGTCCCGGGGATCTGCTGAATCTGCGCAGCCTCGAGCAAGGTCTCGAGCAGATGAAGCGCGTGGCGAACCAGGACGTCGACATGCAGATCGTGCCGGGGCCTTCGGCCGGCGAGAGCGATGTCGTGATTACGGTCAAGCGTCAGAAGCCGTGGTCGCTTGCCGTGAGCGCTGACGACAGCGGTCTGAAATCGACCGGCTGGTATCAGGGGACGATGAGCCTCACGATCGACAACCCGCTCGGCGTGTCCGACATTTTTAACATCAGCTACAACCACGACATTGACGGGCACCCTGGGCAATATGGCACGCATGGCGACAGTGCCTATTACTCGATTCCCTGGGGCAACTGGACCTTCACCGCGACGGCTAGCCAGTACGACTATCACCAGCAGATCGCCGGAGCGTTCAGCACGCTCGTATCGAGCGGCACGTCGAAGAACTTCGACGTCAAGACGGAGTACCAGTTCTATCGCGACCAGGTACAGAAAAATTCGCTCGAATTCCGTGTGGGCAAGTACTTCGGCGAAGCGTTCGTCAATGGCTCGGAACTCGATGTCCAGCATCGCGACAACAGCTTTGCGGAGATCGGCTGGGAGCACAAGCACTACTTCGGCGCCGCGCAACTGGACAGCACGCTTGCCTACCGCTGGGGCGTTCCCTGGTTTGGCGCGCAGCCGGATCTGCCGGGTGTCGGCGGCGGCACGCCTACCTACTACTACCACATTGAAACGTTCAACGCGACGTTGAACGTGCCATTTGCGATCGCAGGCCTGCCGCTGCGCTATACGACGACGGTGAGTGCGCAGAACTCGCCGAGCCTGCTTTATCCGACCGAGTATTTCTCGATCGGCAGCCGCTACACGGTACGCGGCTTCGACGGCAATACGATGCTCGCCGCGGAAAAGGGCGCCTTCATGCGCAACGATCTGGAGTTGCCGATCCTGCAAACCGGGCAGGCCTTATACGTAGGCCTCGACGGAGGTGAAGTCTTCGGTCCCGAGGCGCACAACCTGCTCGGCCGGCGCCTCGCCGGCGCAGTGGTCGGCCTGCGCGGCAATCTCTATCAGCACGTCAGCTACGACGCTTTCATTGGCGGCCCGTTGTATCAGCCCGCCGGCTTCCCTAACCACTGGCCGGTGGCGGGCTTCACCGTGAGTTTCCAGCTATGAACAAGAATATCTATCGAGTCATTTTCAATGCCGCTCGTGGTCTCTGGACGGCGGTGCAGGAAACGGCAACGGGTTCTGGAAAGGGGCGCTCCGCCGGCACGACTCGTGGCGCGCCATTGATGCGAGCCGGTGCGGACTTCGTCGACATGCTGTCGATGCGGCACGTCGCATTTGCTGCGCTGTGTGCGCTCGGCATGCAACCGGTACTGGTCGATGCCCAGGTCGTCGCGGCACCTGGATCGGGTAGCAGGCCGATCGTCGGCGTGACCGCGAACGGCTTGCCAATCGTCCAGATCGCCACGCCGAACGGCGCAGGCGTCTCGAACAACCCGTACACGCAGTACAACGTCGGTTCGCAAGGCCTGATCCTGAATAACTCGCCGGGCAATGTGCAGACCCAAATGGCGGGCTATGTGGGGGGCAACCCGAATCTTGGCGCGGGAAGCGCTCGCGTCATCGTGAACCAGGTCGTGGGCGGCAATGCGAGCCAGTTGCTGGGCTACACCGAAGTGGCAGGCCAGCGGGCCGAGGTGGTCATCGCCAATCCGGCTGGCATCTACTGTAACGGTTGCGGCTTTATCAACACGAGCCGCGGCATCCTGACGACCGGCACACCGGTCTTCGGCGGAACAGGCAGCCTGGATGCGTTTCACGTGACGGGCGGCCAGATCCAGGTCGGATCGGCGGGGCTCAACGGAAGCAATGTCGACGAGGTCGACCTGATCGCGCGCAGCGTGGCCGTCAACGGCAAGATCTGGGCGGGACAGTCCCTCAACGTCGTGGCGGGCAACAACGACGTGCGCCATAGCGACCTGAGCGCGCAATCGCTCGGCCCGGATGGCAACAGTCCGGCTGTGGCGATCGACGTTGCCCAGCTCGGCGGTATGTACGCGGGCAAGATCACGCTCGTGGGCACGGAAACCGGCGTGGGCGTCAATAGTGCCGGCACGATCGCGGCGCAATCTGGCGATGTCCAGTTGAGCAGCCAAGGCAAGGTGACGCTGTCGGGAAAGACCAGTGCTAGCGGCAATGTGGCGATCTCCGCCGCGAGTGATGTGTCGAACAGCGGTTCCGTTTATGCGACGCAGAGTACGACGCTGAATAGCCAGGGGCAGGTGAGCAACAGCGGAACGATCGCTGCGCTCGGCAACACGGCCGTCACGGGTGCGAGTATCAATTCGACCGGCTCGCTGGGCGCGGGTATCGACGCCAACGGCAACGTCGCGGGGACCGGCAGTCTGTCGGCTACGGGCACCGGGGCTGTGATTGCCACCGGCCAGGAAATGGCGGGCGGCAATCTCGCACTGTCGGGCAGCAGCCTAAACATGGCGGGTGCCCAAACGTTGACCAAAGGCAACGCGTCCCTGACGGCAACGGGCGCCGGTGGCGACACGGGCAACATCGTTCATACGGGTGGCTCGCTGCAAGCGGGCGGCAGCCTGACGGTCAATGCCGCGGGGACCGTCACGAACGATCAGGGGCAATTGGGCGCCACCCAGTTGAGCGTGACGGCAGGCGGTATCTCGAACCGTAGCGGTACGCTGTCGCAAACGGGGGCGGGTGATACGACGTTGACTGTGTCGGGCGCGTTCGACAATACCGGCGGCACGGTGACGACGAATGCACAAAACACTACGGTTCGCGCGGGCAGCGTGACCAACGCGAGCGGGACGATCAGTCACGCGGGCACGGGGACGCTGAATGTCCAGAGCGGCGCGCTCAACAACACTCAAGGCAATATCGCCACGAACGGCGTAGCGACGATTGCGGCAACGGGCATCGAGAACGGCTCCGGCTCGATCACGTCGGCGCAGGCGCTCAACGTGGCGTCGAACGGCGACATCGACAACACAGCGGGCCGGTTCGAAGCGGCCGGCGCGGTGAACGTGTCGGGCGCGAACGTGCAGAACACGGCCGGGCGCATCGTGTCCGATAACAGCAATGGCCTCACGCTCACGGCGAGCGGCCAGATCACGAATGCGGCGGGC
>JGI10211J34971_10002817_pt1 | contig 14018 bp, 23 predicted proteins | sample Etolagsediment_FD_34971 | JGI IMG/M metagenome (IMG submission 34971) | reverse complement strand
TGGGGTTATCTGTATAACCTGCTTTGAACCGTTGTTCATTCTCAGTTGGTGAAGTTGCACCAAATTATCTAACGATAATGAATCTGGTGATGACATCTGAGCTACAAAATCATTAGCTTGCTCAGGAGTATAGTTATACTTAGACTGTAAATCTCGCATAACTTTTTGGTCCCTTGCTATTGCTTCTTGTTCTCGTTGTGCCTTTGTCATCGTTTGCATGACTCTTTCATTTGAACTTGCTAAATATTCTGACATAGCTTCCAAATAAGATTCTTGCTTTGCTAAGTACTGTGCTGATGCACTATCAGGGTCAGTCAAAGCTTCAGAACGGTCGAAGTCAGCTGGTTTTGTTGGTTTAACAGGTTTTTCTAATACTGTTTCCTTCTCCACTGGAGCAGCTTGTGTAGGTTGACTTACTTTAGACATTAATTCTGTCATTTGTGATTTCAACATATCTACTTCTGCTTGTCTCTTATCAGCTTGACTTTGCCAGTATTGAAACTGGTCAGGGTCGTTCTTTGGTTCCATAGTAGTATAAGTCTCAGTAGGTTCACCTTCAACTACTTCTTGGCCGACAGGAGCAACCTGTTCTTGTGCTTGTCCAAATATTTCGTTAAAAATGTCTTCTGAAGCAGTCGTTGGTTCAGTCGTTACACCTTCTACTGCTTGCTCATCTACTCTGTCCATTGTATTTTCTTCCATTTTATCTCCTATGTTAACTCTCTTCTTCAGTCATTGGTTCAAAAACATCAATGTCTTCTACATCCTCTTGTCTGATTTCAGAGTTCATCAACTGTTGTTTTGCATCGTTCAACCTCGCTTTATAAAGCGTAGTTGCCATATCAGCTCTGTTAGATACCTTATCTAACTCTCCACTGAATTTTTCTACTTCTAGTCGTTTCTTAGCGTGAACTTCTTCACGTTGAGCAGTTTGTAAATCGCCCTTGACTTTCTTTAATTCTTGTGCCATTGCTTGCATTTGTTGTTGCATTTGTTTCATTTGTCCACTTCGTTCTAGCACTCCATCTAAGTCTACTAACTCTGATTTCTTTAGTACTTCTGTTTGGTCAATTAATCCCATCTTATACATTTCCATATAAGTATTTAGCAATGCCATTCTATTTGTTGGTAATGTAGAACCAGATACTACCACAATATCATACTTCCCAACACCAATATCGTGAAAACGTTTAACGTCTCCATTGTCCATTTCTTTATAAAAGTTAAATCGTTCTTCTTTCTCAATACCATTTGGTTGTACTAGTCTAATTACTTTTTCTTCTGTGTATAATTGCTGCATCAATGGTATTGCTACTTTAGCCACTTGATTTAACATTCCTTCTATATCATCTCTTCTAGATTTAATTCTACGCTGGCCAAACTCATCTACAACCAATGTACCTCTGTAGGTTGATGGTGCACTTCTACCACTACCTTGCATTAGTTCAAAAATACCAAATCCGTATTCTAAGTCATATTTGGCATCCGCTTCATTTTTATAAAGCTCATTTGGTAGTGGGACTGGGCCAGCCACAATCGGTGCACCTAACTCTGCATCAAATTCAATAACACTAGTACCTGCTTTGCTCCATTCTTGTTCTATCTGGTTTAAATCAGCAGAACCTCTTGGAATCAATAGCTTTACATTGGTACTTGTACTAGCGTGTGCAATAATCAACGAACGAATCTTGTTAATATATTCTTGCAATGGTCTATATAGTCTTACATCTGACTCAGGATATGGATTTCTGTGATGTACATTCATTAAAGGAATAATAGGATAATCCTCAGTAGGTAGTAAACGTTCATATAGTTTTTTATCACCAACACTAACAACCATTTTTACTCTACACTCTTCGATAGCATTCGATACAATAACGCCTGTACCAATTAGTTCTTCGACTGTCATAGGTATCAAAATAGTAGTACTTCCTGGTATAGAGTTTTCATCTTCTTCTCCAGGAACTCTTATTGGTGCTTGTTGTATTGGTTGACCCATTTCATCAAATTCTGGGTCTGGTAGTTCATAGTGAAACATCATACCAGTAGATTCTATTACTTCAAACATTTCTTCTACAGATTCTTCTTCAAATAAAATAATCTCTTCACCTTTAATCGTTTTTACTTTAATGTAATATTTACGTAAATACTCTTGGTATTCTTCTTCATCTAGCAAATGTTCTTGTTGTGAAAAAGGTTCATAGCAATTATAGTAAGAGTGCATCTCTTTTGAATATCTTTCTATATACTGTCTTCTATTATGTACTGTTTCTGTACCATCTGTAGTAAATAACTGCCCTTCAGTAGCTGCTAAGTTTGTAACTGGATAATCATCTGATTCGTCAGGGTGCATTGCAGATTGTTCAATAATATCATAAAACTCTGGATATATTTGCATTGCTTGCTCATCAGTCATATAGGTTGTTACTAAAATATTTGCAGCATCTTTGGCATATACATTCTTTGCATTAGGGTCTATGTACACATCTAATGGATTAATAGACTTGATATATACTTCACCTTTACCCATGTCAGCATCAGGGTCTTGATATACTTGAAGAACTCCCATACCACCAACATAATAATCATCGATAGCTTGTTTTAATTCTTCATCACCTGCTGATATACTCCATATATATTGGAATAAATCAGAAAAAACCTTAGCTGTATCTCTATCTGAGTCTTCACGACCAGTAGAACGAAACTGAGGTGAGTTGTATGTTAGAAGGGATTTTGCAGTTTCTACAATAGGATGTATTCTGTTTACTACGATTGGTGCTTGACCACGTGCTTCTAATACGTCACGTTCTTCATTGGTCCATTGTGCACCTGCTCTAAACTCTACAGATTCTTGAAATTTTTGTGCCCATAACTCTCTAGCACTCTTATAATCATGAAATAACTCTCTAGTGAGTTGTACTTCTTCGTCTATTTGTACCTGGTTTACATCACCAGTTTGATAATCAAAAACAAATTGTAAATCATCTTGACTTTGAGTTCTTGTGCTTTGTACTCTTTTTTGTATCTTTTTTGGCATTTATCGCTATATATCCCTTTGGTATCTCTACCTTGTCTAAACTATCTAGTTTTGAAATAAATTCATCAAAGTCTAAATAATACTTGCTTTTTTCCATAAATGTACTATAGCGAAATTACGGGAATTATTTTATTGTTGTCAAGAGAAATCTACAATAATTTCCAACTTTTAGTTGATTTCCTTCTATACCAGGGGTCTTCTTGCATTTCTGAGGTAGAATCATGCGTAGGTCTATAACAATTCTTGTTTGCATAAAAGAATCCATCTAACAAGTCATCGTGCTTACCACGAGGATATAATGTTAGTTCATCTATAAATGCTTGCATATTTTTTTGAATATACACTTTTTTATTAGCAAACAATGGTTGTAAGCTTTCTAATCGATACGATTTGCTAGTTCTAGGGTTTTCTTTTATTTCAAGTCCAGGAATAAACATTCCTAGTTCTTCTGCTTTTTCTTTAATGTATTGTCTCAACATTTCCTGATATCCAACAGATTCAATCCTTGTTTTAGCACTTTTGTAATTTTTAAAGTTATTGATAATAGAATCAGCTAAATCTAAGGGAGTCGCTCTCTTTCTGTAATACGGGAGTACCCAACGATTATTATCACCATCAACAGCAATATTGAATATAACACTATAGTCTGCTCCTTTCTTCGTACTAGATGCAGGGTCGATGCCAGTAAACACGTTTACAGGTCTCCTCTCGTTTACTTCCTCACCATTGAGGTTCGTCAGAACGAGGGTCGACAACCCTTGCTCACTTTGTTCGATGTATCCATCGTAGTACTGAACGTCATCTTTTCTAAATAAATTATCTTCATCACCTACAATTTGACATAGGTATTCTCTATAAAACACCGATAATCGGTTAATACTTTCTAATTCTTCTTTCTTTTCCTTTAATTTCTCTACAGGCCATACCTCTGGCCATAAACTATAATTCTCTTCTAAGATAGGTCTATACTCTTTGGTATTCCAACCTTTCATCTCTTTTAAGGTTTCTACCAAACAACGTTCGTGTTGGGGAGTACCAATCACCACAATCCTACCTTTAAGCGGGTCAACAGATGGAACACCAGATTGTAATAACCAACGCAGGTTATACTCCATTGCCTCAGCAGTCTTGGTATTATTCTCATCTTCAGGGTCATCAAGGATTAAAAGAGTAGGTCGTTGATTTCCGTGTTTGATACCACGTATCTGCTGACCTGTACCCTTACATACAATTAAACTGCCGTCTTTTAGTTCTACTTCGGTATTAGTCCACTTTCTAGCAGATTGCATTCCCCAGTATCCAAAGAAGTATCGGAACTCTTGTGAATAGTCCAATACATCTTTAATAGTACCTAAAAGCTTGGTAGCGTGGGATTGTGTTCGGGAAACCAATACGATTACCTTCACACCAGGAGTGAACATCAAATGAAACAAAGGAAATATCCCAGCCGCTACCGAACTTTTTGCATGACCTCTAGGAGCAATGATGTTTATTTGTTTCTCATCATCGTTGAGCAGTTCCTTAGTCAGGTCATAGTGAAAGGGAGGTGATTCACTACTAAACATATTGGGCATCACCATACGCCCAAATAACAACATATCCTGTTGCATTTCTAATAATATCTTTTTCTTATCCATTTTTTATAACTATCGTCACTTCAAAATCTTCTGCTACATCTTGCAATACTGCTAGTAGCTCGTCAAGATTCGTCTTCTTGCCCGATATAATGATTGTTTTCTTCATCTATCTGTCTCGTTTGTGTTGCTTTTAGTTTCTTAGTCTGTTTTTCATAACTAGCTGCAATCTGATGCGACATATCCATCTCCAAGGATTCTGTAACCTGTTTCGTCTTAGGTTTCATATCTAAAAACTCTGACAACTCTTTAGCTGCTCGTATCATATTACCAGAGTCTTCCTTTACCTTAGCTACTTCAATAGCATCTTTTATTACATCTAGTACAAATCCTTCATCGATGTTCTTGTCTGTTAAGACTTCTTTCAATTTATCCTGTATCATCTTCTTTACCTGCTTTGTTTTAAATAATCTTTTTGCTGCAATAACGGGATTATCTTGGTCAGGCCTATATAATCTACCTATTTTCTCCCAATCTGGCGATAAACCTGCCATTTTGTACGTTATATACGCATCCATAGCTAAATCAGCACCTTTCTTTTGTACTTCCAAGTCATTATAACTCTTTGTAGACACGGTACTAAAGTTATTTGACCTCCAATGCGGTTCAAACTCTAGTTTTCCCCACGCAGTTAGCCATTGTCTACCATATGGGTAGGTATATTCTATTTTATCACCATATTCCTTACGATATATGCACTCTGCAACGTATCCATCGTCAGATATACCGTACTGACCTTCCTTTGCTTCCCCCCAATGTTTCCATTTTAGGCCTTGTTCTTTAGCTTCTGCCTTAGTATAGACCCTAAATGTTTGAGGTTGGAAGTTATTCCTCTTCAGCTTCTTTGTTATCGTTATCATATTTTTTTTCTAAAAATTTTTTAAAGGAATCCGTTTCCTCTTTATAGTCAATATACTCTTGTAATAGCTTATCTATGTTGAAAAGCAGCATTTGTTGCTGTTGAATGGTTCTATCCATCCCTGCCATAATATCTACCATTTGCTTGTATGTTAACTTTTTCTTTGTTTTTTTCATATCACTCCTAATGTAGGGTATAAATAAGATAATTAATCGCTAATATATTCGTAGTTTATACATAAACGTATTTAAATTAGCTAATTAATAAGCTAATAGACTAATTTTTCTCTTTAATTACGTACACCCCTAGTTTCATTGCTTCTATTTTAGCTGTTATTTCTAATTCAGATTCCATCATATCGTAAATACGTATCGCTTCTTCATTTGCTTCAGATAATGGTACCTGTATCCATTTACCTGTTTTTCTATCAAATCTTTCTAGATATCGCTTTTTACGCTTCATACGTTAATTTACACAACAAATGGTATTGAAGTCCAGACAAATAAAAAATACCAAAAAAAAATTGGGTTAGAATGTGTGTGCGTAATATATAGTAAACCTACACACCCCTTATTTTGGTTGACTTATAATTATTTCGTTGAAATTGAACTTTTTAGTTATTCGTTGTACTCTCACTCTCTTTCCAAAATAAGCTGAGTGTGTACAGGTTTAGACACCCTTATAATAGCCTGCTACCTTTTTCGTAGTGGGAAATTTAATTCTTAATAGAAAGAGAGTATAATATGATTAAAACAGTAATGAATAGAGCATTTTCCGAAAAAGGTATCTGGGGAAAGCCCCTCGCTTTTCTTGGTATTTGGGATAACTTCTTCGTACAAAGTGATGAAGAACTAACCGAGTGCAAGGTAAAACTGGAAAAGCGTGGTCTTTCCTGCCAGAAGATTGGCACTCCTGTTACTTTCAACAAGGATACTGATAAAGCAGAGACCTTTGATAAGTATCAGATTATTGCTGGTTCATAGGTAGGATTGCCTTGGTGTGTGGTGTCATTCGTGGCACCATACACTTTAAATACCCTACAACAAAAAAATGTAATTGATGGAATGAATGGCGAAAGTCCCAATACATTACTCAGAGGAAGCGTTCTGAGCATTCCATCATATTACATCATAATGTAGTAAGGGAAACACACCCCTTACACAGTTTTAATATTCATAAATAAAAAAGGAAACTGATATGAAAAGTATACGATATCATTTGATATGTGAGTTAAATAGAAGATGGAATGTTGCATTTGGTGTAAAGATGTTTGAGTTTGGTAAATTAAAAACCAGAGCATTACTTGCATTAGATGAATGCCAAACATTACAAGAAGTAAAGAATCTGATGCAAGATTATCGTGGGTATGATAGATTATCTACAACAAGCGGTAGTCAATCAGCGTTCTACAATTAATAACAAGAGGCAAGAAATATTAGGGGAATAATTATAGATTATTTCCCTTTTATTTCGTATATTCACGCACAAAAAAAAGGATAAAAATAATGAATAAAATGTTAGCAATAATAGTATTCTTGGTATTTGGTTTAATGATATATCTTGGATTTGTAGTAGAAACTTACAAACCAGTGGTAGAACAAAATCAACCTGGAATACTACCAAAGAAAGAAGTAGTAAATAATAACTACGAATTACCAGAACTCTCTGAACAAGAAATAACAGTTACTGATAGTTTAATAAAAGATAATATCAGTACATCCGAAGACATATCAGAGAGAAAAAGTGTAGAGGATATGATAAAAAGAGTCGATGATATCTTGACTGGAAAAGTAGAGCAAGATACCATATCATTCAACTACACTATAAAAGCACCAGAGATTACACTTCCCTGGGCTAACTAAAAAAAGAGAGTAATTGTACACAGTGCTTGGCAGGGTTTTTGTCACAGAGTATGCTCTCTTTTTCCTTGCCAGCACACCCCTAATCAGATTAATAATAATAAGGATATGAATATGGAAAATAAACAGGAACTTTATGGTAATATGAACATTAAAGAATTAAACAAATGTTCAGTTACCTCAAAAGAAGTAATAGATAGAGATACGATTTGGCAAGTATTCTACGACGAAGAGAATGATGAACTATATCGTATCAGAGTAGAAAAAGTAAAAGAAAGATGGAACAGGGAAGCAGAGTACTACGCAGATAAATATAATGATGAAAAGGAATGTTACAGATGAAAAAAGATAATATAACATACATTGATGGTACAGGTAAAAAAGTAACAAGTAAAGAAAAGTATACAAAGTTTCCTTACGAAATGGAAGAAGCAACATTCCTTGAAGAAGGACACGAGTTATTAACAGTACAAAATCCATTTAGTGGTGAATCATATACATTAACACCAGTAGAAGAAAGTGTGTACTCAATGATAATGGGTTCACAAATGATGCCTATGTATATGACAAGTCCTGGATTACAAAAGATTGTAAGACAGGGATTAGATTGGTTTAGAGATAATAATGCAAAAGCGTATATGACGTTATTAGATTAATAATAAAAAAAAGGAGAGTAAAATGATAGATAGAACTATGTGGTTTCTATATAACAGACTTGGTGATAGTGGTAAACAGGCACCAAATATTGATTCAATATCTGAAATGTTCTTTAACTATTGGAAGATAATGAATGCATTAGATATTAATACACAAACATTAAGTGCTATTGATATTTACAATGGTCTAAGTAATTGCTATGATAAATCAGCAAGGTCAACAGCAAAGAACCTATATGAGTATGGTGAAGTTGCAGCTAATGCAGATTATCGTGTTAGTTATTACGAACAAGACCACGAAATATATGATGTATATGCAAATTGTGTAAATCTAAATGAAGTATTAATTGAGGGTGCAGAACCTGAATTTGATGATACAGAACCATTTAGAGACGCATTAAACGAAGTAGCATTCGAAGACATAGATTATGAAGTTGAAAGTGAAACATTTAATTTGAACGAAGACTCTATTGAATGGTATAAAACTTGTCACCCTGGTGATGATAAGTTGATAACATATATGTATGATACAGGTAAGAACCTTGATTGGGATGCTATTGAAGAGTTTCTTAGTGATAAACTAGATATGGTAGAACATCAGAATGTTGATTTACATCAATCACAGATTAGAAAGTTTATGTTAGATAGACTTGCTAATCAAAACACTAATATCATAGATGGTTTAGAACAAACTGAAACAAATACAAATGAAGTTCAAAACTAATTAGTTACATTACAGGTGGTCCAGCAAGGTGTGAGAATAAGCATCGATTTAAATGGAATATCCTGAGTAACTTAAATCAGAATAGAGGTAATAAAGTGGAACAACAGATGTCGACAGTTACTTGAAACTTTATTGTCTTAGTGAGGTAGTATGTAAGGCGGTCACCGTGACGCATTACTACCTCAGTTCTGAATAATCAGAATAGAAATGGTGTTACAGGAAAAGTAACTTAAATGTGAGCCCTTTAGTGGAATAAAATTGTGCTAATTGAATACTTTATCCCCTCTTAATTGTGACGTGGATAATGCCTCAAGCCATTTCAGTTCTGAATAATATTAATAATAAGGAGAGTATAAAATGGGATTAGACCAATATGCGGGTACAATGCGTACCAAAACATATGAATATGAAACACCAGAAGGTGAAAAGAAAGTAGATGAATATCAGATGGCAGGTCCATTTGAATGGCGTAAACACGCAAGATTACAAGAGTTTATGAATAAACTTTATATGGAAAAAAATAAACTTGGAAGCAAATGGGAAGAATCAGAACCAGACTCAGATGGAAAAGTTTGGTACAATCCTATTAGTTGGGAATCAATAGAACTTACAGAGGAAGACATTGACAGATTAGAAAAAGCTATAAAAAATCATTATAGTGGATATTTTTGTGATGGTGGTTTCTTCTGGGGTCACGAAATTCAAGAGTCTCAAGCAGAATACTACAAAGAAAAAGATTTAGAATTTGTAGAATTTGCAAGAGAAGCATTAGCAGATGGTGAAAGAGTCATCTACGAGTGTAGTTGGTAATGTAAACTTATTGTCCCCTAGTGATGGCCTGGTATGTCACGTAGTGGTGTATAAATCTAGATGGTAAACACAGCTAGGGGATGATAAATAATAGGAGGGCATATGCCTTATAAAATAATAAATGGTGAACCAAAATTCTATCCAGAAATGGTAGTAAAACAAGATGAAGAATGGCGTAAACAAACACATAAAGAATTTTATGAAATGTATGGTCATTGGTATTGGTTTACAGGTTATCCAAAGAGACAATTAAAAAATTGGATAGAACAATATGATAGGAGTGATAATGAGCAAGAACAGAACAATGGATGATATGTGGGTATGTGATTATTGTGGTTCAGAAGAAGTAGAAGAACAGGCGTGGGTTAATATGAATACCCTTGAAGTCACAGAAGGTCTTGAAGGAAGTATATATTGGTGTAGTACTTGTGATGATGAAATATCCCCAATGACATACTTTGAATGGACAGAAAAGATTGCCGAAGAATGTGGAGGCAATAAAGATAAATACGATGAAATAACAAGTGGGAGTAGAATGTAATGGAAGAATATATTACAGGAATTAAAATAGATGTATACTATGGATTTGATGAAGAAGGTGGTTATTACTTAGATACTGATAGTATCAGAGAAGAGTTTGAACAAAAGTTGAGCGAGTTAGAAGGTGATGTACAACACTTAAATCACGAACGAAATGACCATTTAAGATTAAAACATATGGAGGGATAATGAGCAAAGTAACTGATAAAGAATGTTTAGAAGCAATAGACTACTTTATAAATATGGATATGATAAATAATGGAATGAAAAGTGATGAAAGACATTATTGTGCCATATTAATAAAAAGAGTAATAGAAACATTGGAGGTTCCAAATGGAAAATAATGCAAGAATAATAACTAACATACAAAACACTTTGAAAATGGTACGTGAACAACTTGATGCTGAAAATATAGTACCAAAAAGAGTAAAGTATACATCGTTACTAATTGATGATATTGGTCAACGATTAGATATTGGTGCTGAAAAATATGGTATGCAAGTACCAATAGAAGAATCAGATGGTAGAATATTTACACAAGAAGCATACGAAGAGTTATGTGATGCTATTGTGTATCTATCTTCTATTGCATTGAATCTTGTTAGTAAAGCAACAGATGAAGATGAAAGATATCACGCACATATGATGGGTAATATATTGTTTAATACTTGTTATCAAACAATTAAATATATGGAGTTGATATATGAAAAAGAAACGATATAGAAAAGATGAACTACAATTACTTGCAAAACAATTTGTGATGAAACGAATTGAAGGATTTGAAATAGAAGAACAACGCAAGTATTACTTAGAACCTAAGTTAGTAGATGAATGGTCATACTATGTGTATTGTACTTGGAAAGACAATACAATGATAAGAGGTTGGGATTTAGATTATCTATATGACACACCCCTTGGTATGCCTAAATTTATAGGTGAATAGTAACAAAAGTATTTGGATTAGGAAGTGTTTATAATTAACTTCCTAGTCTAAATATTAATATTAATAATAATAAAATAAGGATAAAATATGAAATTCAAAGGTAGAGAATACACCGAAGTAAAAGATAGACTTATCGCATTCGCAGACGAGTTTCCAGAATCAACTATTGAAACAAAACTAATCAGTGTAAATCAAATCGTAGATACACCTACAGGTGAAACTTGCAATGAATATGTTGTACAAGCAATAGTTAGACCAAATCCTATGCAACAACCAGAATGGTATTACACAGGTTTAGCAGCTGAACGTGATAACACAGGATTTGTAAACAAAACATCAGCATTAGAAAATGGTGAGACATCAGCAGTAGGTCGTGCATTAGCATTTGCAGGATTTGGTGGTGATTTTGCAATAGCAAGTAAAGAAGAAGTAGACAATGCAAAGGCTAAACAAAAAGCTATTAATCCAACAGTAGCATCATTATCAGCTATGGATAAAGCAGCTAACGAAGCAGCTAAAGCAGGTAAACTTCCAGAAGAAGACCATCTTAGATACAAACAAAAACGACAAGCTGGATTCTTCGATACAAAACTTAAAGTAAGTCAGAGTACAGAGTACTTTGAATCGTTAACGAAAACAGAAGGAGCTAAATAAATGGCTATTACTGGAACAAAAGTGAAGACCAACACTTCCAATAAAAATTGGTTCGTAAATCAATGTCGTATTGTAGAAGCAGAACAAATTGATTCTCAATACAACGATTGTAGTATCAGACTAAAACTAGAAGATAAAGACAATGGATATAACTACACTACATTTATCAATCAAAACTTTGAAAAAGATGTGAATGGTATTGTAACTGGTATGGCATATCCAGATGACTTAAACACTCTTTATCTTGCATCTGGAAAAGATATTAATGTATCTGACATAGGTGAAGTTAATGTTGATGCATTAATTGATAGTGAAGTTGCTGTGATTAATTATGCAGCTAATGGTAAATACAAAAGAGCTACTTGGGGAGTAGTATCTAATCCTAATGACACAGCTGAGTTAGAAAAGAAATTTATGGCTCAGATAGCAAAAGGTTATCCTAAGAACTATCAAAAACCACAAGAAACAATGGTTGAAGAAATGCTTGGTAATAGAGAACCAGCAAAGACTCAAGCTGTTGAAATTGATGACCTTCCTTTCTAATGACTGCAGAAGGTATAATATTAAGATGGATTGATAGTAAGTCTAAATCTGCTGATGGGTATTTTGCTTCCTATGATTTAGAAAGCGAAGTACCTGTCTATGGCAGATTAGCACATCAAAAAGTACATACCCCAAGTACTTATTCTAGGGCGTTTAGAAAGATTCGTGAAGGTAATACTTTAATGCGTCTAGGTCTAGAATTAGAAGAGCATATTAATTCAGAAACAAAGGTAAAAGGATGGAAAATAAAGAAACTATAATTGAAGTAATCAATGGTAGTGTTTCCAGTCGTAATGGAACTATTTGTACTGTAGATGAATTTAATAGTATGATTAGTGAATATAAATGGAATGGTGAAATGTATCGTAGCTATTATTCATTTGATGAAACTATGAGAGACTATGTAGAAACTAATCGTACAGTTAAAGGGTTTGATGGATTGACTTATTTAGATTCAATTATATTGGATGTAGATAAAGGCAATATACCAGACGACCAGTTCCAACCTTATTTGTTACAATGCCTAGGTGAAATAGAAGACCTGGGCATTGACAAATCTCACGTGAACATATGGTTTAGTGGTAATGGTTATCATATAGAAATATTAAATGTATTTGGCTTTCAACCTAGTAGAGTATTGCACGAAAAAGTAAAACTAACTATGAAAGAACATTTATCATTTGCAGATAGTATCTTTGATAAAACACGCATTATCAGAGCACCATTTAGTATTAATAAGAAAACTGGATTATATAAGGTGTATATACCTTATCATAGAATCTGGTCTTTAGATTACGATGAAGTAAAAGAAATGGCTACTAACTCTGGTTCGTATCAATCATATAGAGAAGAAGATGGTGATTGGTATTCTGATTTATTCAGAGATAAAGAAGTAGAACCATACTTACAACATCTCGTTGTATCTACATCAAAGGCAGTAACAGGAGGTAATTATCGCAGTAAAGATACTACTTCTGTTGTTACTTGTATGCAACACGCATTCAATGAAGGTCCTGTAGAAGGACAACGTAATATGAAAATGATGCGTATGTCTAGTACATATAAACGTGCTGGTGTTCCATATATTGTAGCATTAAATGGTATGTTACAATGGGGTGGAGGCACAATGGATGATGAAGAAATAATACGAACAGTAAGTAACGTGTACGATGGAAACTACCAATATGGTTGCAATGATGTTATTATGGCAGAATATTGCGACCCAAAGTGTATTCATTTTAAACGTAAAGATTACACATTAGATATCAAAAATGTAGATGATATGACTAAATCATTAGTAGAGTATCTACAGAATGATATCACCAAAAAGTCTATTAATATGGCTGATATCTTTAATTGTCAAGACTATATCATTAAACCAGGAGAACTTGTAGTATTTTCTGGTGATACTGGTATGGGTAAATCTGCATTTGTACAAAATGTAGTAGTAGGAGCAGAAAAAGATACATTGTTCTTATCATTGGAAATGAATGAGTTTCTAACCTTTAGAAGATTTGTTCAAATAGCTAATAAGAAAACAGAACAATGGGTAATAGACCAAGTAAAGTCTAACCCAGAAATATCGTTTAAAGAACAATTAGGTCATATTCAAGTAATGACAATAGCACCAGAAATTGAAGCTATTAAGAAGGTAATTGCTACGCATGAACCAAACATCTTAGTAGTAGATACGACTGATGAAGTGCACGTTGATAGAGTAGAGTCTGAAATACAACGACAAAACATTATCATTGGTGCA
>JGI10211J34971_10002815_pt1 | contig 14024 bp, 8 predicted proteins | sample Etolagsediment_FD_34971 | JGI IMG/M metagenome (IMG submission 34971) | reverse complement strand
GAACGTGACGCTGGAAGGAAGGTCATCACGGTCAAGGAGCTCGCGGACCGCTTCGACAAGGAACATATCTCGATCCGAGTGAAGGCCAGCACGGCTAAGGAGTACCGCCGCAATCTTGAGCGCTTCATTCTACCTGCCCTCGGTCGGCTCACAGTCACCAACATCACCCGGGCCGACGTCGCCAAGTTTCATCACGACCTGCGACACATCCCCTACCAGGCCAATCGCTGCCTGGAGGTCATTTCCAAGATGTTCAGCCTGGCCGAAATGTGGGGGCTGCGCCCGGACGGCTCAAACCCGCGCAAGCACATTCGGAAATACCCCGAGGAGAAGCGGGAACGCTTCCTGAGCGCAGCCGAGCTTCGCCGTATTGGCGAGGTGCTGCGAGAGATGGAATGCGAAGGCATTGAACTGCCCTCAGCGATCCTGGCGGCGCGACTGTTAATCCTCACCGGCTGCCGCCTGAATGAGATCATGACCCTGAAGTGGGAGTACATTGACCTGTCCGAGAAGGTCCTCCGCCTCCCCGATTCCAAGACGGGTGCCAAAGTGGTCCATCTCGGCCAGCCAGCGATTGATCTGCTCGAAACCGCCGAACGGATCACGGACAACCCGTGGGTCATCACGGGCACGCTGGAAGGCAAGCGGCTCAGCGACCTTCAGCCCTTCTGGCAGCGTGTCCGGGCTCGGGCCGGGCTGAAGGACGTCCGGATCCACGATTTGCGTCACACGTTCGCCTCGACCGCCGTCGCTTCCGGCCAAGGGCTCCCCATGATCGGCAAACTTCTGGGCCACACCCAAGTTCAGACCACGGCCCGCTATGCCCACTTGGCGGCTGAGCCGGTCAAGGTTGCTGCGGATTCAGTCGCCAATTCTCTCCGCCAGGCACTCGGCTAATACGCCACATACGATTATTTTCGATTGAATACGGCGCCTTTCTCGGATACCTTCCACCAAGGGTCCAGTAACTGTGCATACATAGAGCCTACTCAGAAACTCTAATTAATTGAAAACAATAGATGAATCACTAATTTTATCTGATATAATGCACGTTATTCGGCCCCAATCAGATGAAAAGCTTGCACCATGCACAGTCTTTGCTCCCCCAATCAACTCATGTTTGACGGTTTCGAGACGGAATTCGAGAAATGGCTGGAGCCCGACAATCGCTGGGTTTTGTTGAGCCAGATTATTCCCTGGGAGGACTTGTCTGCCGCCTACAACATGTCGCTGTCGGCTGACACGGGTCGCCCGGGGAAGGATGCCCGACTTGTCATCGGTGCGGTGATTATCAAGCATAAGCTCTGCCTGAGCGATCAGGAGAGCATCGCGCAAATCCGTGAGAACCCGTATCTTCAGTACTTTGTCGGTTTCAAGGCCTTTCATAAGGAACAAGCTTTTGCACCGTCCTTGTTTGTCGATATCCGCCGGCGCATGGGACCTGAAGTTTTTGCCCGTTTCGAGGACAGCATCATCGCCCGCATAGCGGAACGTCAACAGCCCGAAGCTCCTGCTGACGACGATCAGATGTCGCCCCCAGAAGGCGACGACGCCGCACCCCGTGATGACGGCGTACCGACCCCCCCTGATCAGCAGCCAGTGACACATCGGGGGAAGCTGATTGTCGACGCCACGGTGGTTGAGCAGGCGATCCGCTATCCCACTGATCTGGGTCTGCTCAATGAGGCGAGGGAAATCAGCGAAGCTATTATTGATACCCTGCATCCTCTGATGGGTACGCAAGAAAAGGTACGCACTTATCGCCACAATGCGCGGCGGGACTACCTGGCCTTGGTCAAGCAACGCCGCCCCGGCACCAAAAAACTTCGCAAGGCCATTGGTCAGCAACTGCACTATCTCAAACGTAATCTTGGTCATATCGAAGCCATGCTTGATATGTTGCCCGGCCTAGAGATCCCGCTAGTCGAGACGTTTCGAGCTTGTTTGCCCCTTGGCACAGAGACGTGATGGTCAACGGTGGACTGTTCTTCCTGCTGGCCTTTGTCAGCAGTTTAGGGCTGCTTCTTTCTCAAGGCCGACAAAGAGCTTATAACCGATTGGTTGTCCTCCGGGAGGCGGAGCGCAGCAAAGCGGAAGCGCAGCTGATCAAGGCCAAGTCCGAAGTCGAAGAGGTCAATATCGAACTTAAGTTTCTCAGTGAAGATCTTGAACAGCAGGTCAAATTGCGCACAGCTGAACTGGTCGAAACGTTAAAGGCGAGAAACCAGTTAAGTCAAAGCGTTGAGCAAAGTCCCAGTATAATGTTCATCACCAATACCGAGGGCGTCATTGAATACGCCAACGCAAAATTCTACGAAGTGACAGGCTACAGCCCGCAAGAAATCATCGGACAGACCCCCCGCATTCTTAAGTCCGGAAATACCCCACCCTCTGTATATAAAGATTTATGGTCCACCATCCAATTGGGCAACATCTGGCAGGGCGAAATTGAAGACCAGCGCAAAAATGGGCAGAGTTTTTGGGCGGATGTCACGATTACGCCGATCCGTTCCGAAGACGGTACCATCACCCATTATTCCTCTTCGCACATCGATATTACCGAACGAAAAGAAGCTGAATTGAAGATGCGCGAAGCCCGTGATCAGGCGGTGGTCGCTTATCGTGCAAAATCGGACCTTATGGCCAATATGAGCCATGAACTGCGCACGCCTCTCAATGCGATCATTGGCTTTTCCTCAACAATTTTGGAAGGCGTATTCGGTCCTATTGGTCATGAAAAGTATCGCGAATACCTGGGTGATATCCACCAGTCCGGCGAACATTTGCTTGGTCTCATCAATGACATCCTCGACGTTTCCGCCATGGAAGCTGGGGCTGTTGAGTTGTATGAAGAAAATGTCACGCTAGCTGACGTCGTTGATACTTCGGTTCGCATCATCGGACCTCGGGCAAACACGGGGCAGGTATCTGTCATGTCTACAGTATCGTCAGAACTCCCACAGGTTTATGTGGATGAGCGTCGATTGAAACAAATCTTGCTGAACCTGCTGAGCAATGCCGTCAAGTTCACCCACAGTGGCGGGGAAGTTTCGGTGAGTGCCGACTTGAATGGCGACGGCTCACTCTCATTTACGGTTGCCGACAACGGAATAGGTATGGATGTGCAAGAAACCGAAAAAGCGATGAGTCCGTTCGGTCAGGTTGATAGTGGCCTGAATCGCAAGCACGAAGGCACAGGACTAGGGCTACCCTTAACGGTTGGTTTGGTGGAGCTGCACGGGGGAACGCTTCAGCTCAAAAGCACCAAAGGTGCAGGCACAGCGGTCACAATAACGATTCCCCAAGAACGGGTTATTCAGAACCCTTCCTAAAGGACAAGGGTTGGCAACGCTTATGTCCGCTTTAGACCATAGATTTGAACAAAACTATCGACGTTCGCGGGCCTTAACGCTATGCATGCGCCATGAACGCAGACAAAAATCTTGAAATATTCCTCGTCACCGCGCCGGGCTTAGAATTGCTTTTGCGCGAAGAAGCGGTGGAGAAGGGGTTTCGCAAGCCCAAGGTTGCCCAAGGCGGCGTGACGATCCAGGGCGATTGGGTAGCGGCCTTTCGCGCTAATCTTGATCTGCGCGGAGCCAGTAAGGTGTTGGTCCGCCTGGCGAGCTTTAAGGTGACCCATCTGGCCCAGTTGGACAAACATTTGCGCGCGTTTGCCTGGGGTGAAACGTTTCGCCCGGATGTGTCGGTGCGCGTTGAAGCTGCGTGTAAAAGCTCGCGCATCTATCATTCGGGGGCGGTGATCGAGCGTATTTCAAACGCCATCAAAGACCAGTTGGGGGTGGAGGTTTCTCCTGACGGGGCGGTTTGCATCAAGGCGCGCATTCTCAACGACATCTGCACCATCAGCGTGGACACGTCGGGTGAACTGCTGCACAGGCGCGGTCACAAAGAAGCCGTCAGCAAAGCGCCCATGCGCGAAAACTTAGCCGCTCTCATGTTACGCCAATGCGGCTATGGGGGGAAAGAGCCGGTCGTCGATCCCATGTGTGGGTCTGGTACTTTTGTCATCGAAGCCGCTGAAATTGCCGCAGCCCTTTATCCCGGACGCTCACGTTCCTTTGCCTTTGAGCAACTGGTCCCCTTTGACGCTGAAAAATGGCAAGCGTTGTGTACGCGCGTAAACAATAAAACGGTCACGGCGCGGTTCTATGGCAGCGATCATGACGCCGGAGCCATCCGTATGAGCCGCGCAAACGCGGAACGTGCGGGGGTTTCGCATTTGTGCGAATTTGTTCAGCGTCCCATCAGCGAGCTGGTGGTGCCGGATGGTCCACCCGGCTTGGTCATCGTGAACCCGCCTTACGGCACACGGATTGGCGAGATGAAACAGCTGAACGCCTTGTATCGTTCTCTGGGCCAAGTGCTGAAAGAGCACTTCGCCGGATGGCGTGTCGGTTTGGTGACCAACACGCCATCGCTGGCCAAAAATACAGGCCTACCGTTTGTCCATGAAAGCGAACAGATCGACCATGGCGGTTTGCGGGTTAAGGTGTATTCGACGGATCCTTTGCCGGGTTCTCTACCGGGGCGTTGAGACTGTCCGTTCGCCTCTGAATCAAGATATAGAGCATCGGCACAAAGAAGATCGCCAAGAAGGTTGCGGTGAGCATGCCGCCAATCACCGCGATGCCGATGGCGTTTTGCGCCGCCGACCCGGCGCCGTGGGCAATCGCCAGCGGGGTCACGCCCAGCATAAAGGCCAATGAGGTCATGAGGATGGGACGGAACCGCCGTTTGGCGGCCAGAAGTACGGCCTCCAAAAGTCCTGCACCTTCGTCGTGAAGAGATTTGGCAAACTCGACAATCAAAATGGCATTTTTGGCCGATAGTCCGATGGTGGTGAGCAGCGCCACTTGGAAATAAATGTCGTTGTTCAGCCCGCTCAACGTTGAGGCCGTGACAGCCCCAATCACGCCCACCGGTACCGCCAAGATGACGGCGAACGGCACCGTCCAGCTTTCGTACAAAGCCGCCAGGCTGAGGAAGACCACCAGCACGGACAGCGCATAGAGGGCAAGCGATTGTCCCCCGGTCGCCTTTTCTTCATAGGAAATGCCGGACCAGCCAAAATCAAAACTCGGCGACAGGCTTCTGACCATGGCTTCCATTTCCGCCATGGCTTCGCCAGAGCTTATACCGGGCGCTGCTGCACCTTGAATGTTCACCGAGGCCGCACCGTTGAAGCGTTCCAGTTTGGGCGAGCCATAGGACCACTCGGCGGACGTGAAGCTGCCGAACGGCACCATTTTTCCGTCTTTGTTGCGCACGTACCAATGGTCGACATCAACCGGATTCATGCGATAGGGCGCATCTGCTTGCAAGAAGACCTTCTTGATGCGTCCATCGTCCAGGAAGTCGTTGACGTACGATGAGCCCCAGGCCGTTTGCAGGGTTTGATTGATGTCGGCGATGGACAGCCCCATGGTGCTGGCTTTTTCATGATCAATGTTGATTTGGTATTGCGGCTCGTCAGACAGTCCGTTGGGACGCACGCCGACCAGTTTGGGGTTTTTGGCAGCCATCCCCAGCAATTCGCCACGCGCCTTCATCAGCGCCTCATGGCCCAGGTTCGCCCGGTCGATCAGTTGGAAATCAAAACCCGATGCATTGCCCAGCTCACGAATGGGCGGGGGGAAAAAGGCAAACACCAGCGCATCCTTGATGCGCGCAAATGCGCCGGATGCGCGCCCGACAATGGAGAACACGGTTTGATCGGGGCGGGTGCGCTGCGACCAGTCCTTCAAGGCGACAAAGCCCAGTGCGGCATTCTGGCTGCTGCCTGCAAAACTGAATCCCACCACGGTAAAGAGATGCTCGACGTTTTCCTTCTCGTTTTCCAAGAAGTAGTCTTCGACCTGTTTTACGCTTTCCAAAGTGCGTTCCGCCGTGGATCCCGGAGGGGCGCTCACCATCAAAAACATGTTGCCCTGGTCTTCGTTGGGCAAAAAGGATGTGGGCAAGCGCATGAACAAGAAGATCAATCCACCAATCAGCAGGCCGTAAATCAAGATGAAGCGAAGCGTTCGCTTTGCGATATAACCGACGCCGTTTTGATAGCCGTCTCGGGTCGCGTTGAAGTTGCGGTTGAACCATTGAAAAAACCGCCCGACATCATCCGTTTGACCTTTTTTAACGGGCTTCAAGATGGTTGCGCACAGTGAAGGGGTGAGGATGAACGCAACCAACACCGACAGCGACATGGCCGCCACGATGGTCACGGAAAACTGTCGATAGATTGCACCGGATGCGCCGCCGAAAAAGGCCATCGGCACAAAAACGGCCGACAGCACCAAGGCGATGCCGACCAGCGCGCCGGAGATTTGGTCCATGGATAAGCGCGAAGCCTCTTTCGGCGACAGTCCATCTTCATGCATGACACGCTCGACGTTTTCGACCACGACAATGGCATCATCAACCAGCAACCCGATGGCCAAAACCATGGCGAACATGGTCAAGGTGTTGATGGAATAATCAAAGGCGAAGAGGACGGCGAAGGTGCCCAAAACCACCACCGGCACGGTGATCGCGGGGATCAACGTGGCGCGGATGTTTTGCAGAAAAAGATACATCACAAGAAAGACCAAAACGGCGGCCTCAATCAGCGTATAGACCACCGATTCAATGGAAAGCTTCACGAACGGGGTGGTGTCGTATGGATAAATGACGTCAACGCCGGGGGGCAAAAATGGTTTGAGCTCTTCGACTTTGGCCTTCACCCGGTCCGCCGTATCCAGGGCGTTTGCGCCCGATGCCATGCTGACGGCGATACCGGCCGCCGGATGGCGCTTATAGCGCGCAATGCGGTTGTAGCTTTGGGACCCCAACTCCACGCGCGAAACGTCTTTTAAGCGCACCTGGGAACCGTCGGTGTTGACGCGCAAGATGATGTCTTCGAAATCCTTCACGGTGCGCAGGCGCGACTGTGCCGTGATGGTCGAATTCAGCTGCTGTCCGTCGATGGCAGGTAATCCGCCGATTTGACCCGCAGACACATCGGCGTTTTGGGCCTGAATGGCTTGGCGCACATCGGTGGTGGTTAAATTGAAGCTGTACAATTCATAAGGGTTGAGCCAGATGCGCATGGCGTGTTGTTCGCCAAATACCCGCACGTTGCCAACCCCGGCAATACGCGCAATGGGGTCTTGAATTTTGGACGACAAAAAATCGCCCAATTCGCGCTGGCTGACGCTGTCGTCTTTGGAATAGAAACCGACCACCAGCAAAAAGCTGTCATTGGCCTTGGTGACGGTAACGCCTTGGTTTTGAACGTCTTGCGGCAACAGGGGCAGAGCCGCCTGAATTTTGTTTTGCACCTGTACCTGGGCGGTATCGGGGTCGGCATCGGGCTCAAAAGTCACCGTGATTTGCACGTTGCCCGATGAGGCACTGTACGAAGAGAAATAGCGCAGATGATCGATCCCTGTCAGCTTTTGCTCGATGATCTGGGTGACGCTGTTTTCCAGCGTTTCAGCCGAAGCCCCGGGATATGAGGTTTGAATCGAAACCGACGGCGGGGCGATGTTGGGGAATTGCTCGATGGGCAATTCGACAATGGACAGCGCGCCAGCCAGCATGATGACGATGGCGATGACCCAGGCGAAAATTGGCCTATCGATAAAAAAGCGGGGCATGTTCGACTACTCCGCCTTATCGGTTTTTGGGGAAGATGGCGACGACGCCATGACCGGTTTGACGGTCGCGCCGGGGCGGGTTTTCTGAAACCCTTTGGTGACGATCATGGTGCCGTCCTCAATGCCGCTTTGCACCAGCCAGCCTTTGCTTGTGGCCTGCTGGGCTTCAATCGGCTGGGCTTCAACCTTGCCGTCGGCGTCGATCACCCATACCGACAATTTGCCGTCAGAGCCGCGTTGGGCGGCGGCTTGGGGCACAAGTGTGGCTTGGACGGGCGGCAAGTGTATGCGGGCGCGGATGAACATGCCGGGCAGCAATGTCCGATCCGGGTTGGGAAACAGCGCGCGCAACAAGACGGTGCCGGTGGTTTGGTCCACGGTGACCTCTGAAAACTGTAGCTCGCCTTCTTGGGGGAATGCAGGCTGACCTTCTTCGGGATCAAGACTGACCTTCAGCTTTTGCGCGGTGTCAAATTGCGGGCGCAAACGGATCAGATCCCGACTGGGCATGATCAGGTCCACGTACATGGGGTCGAGTTGCGTAATGGTTGCCAATGCCGTCGTTTGATTGGCGGTAACCAAAGCCCCCGCCGTTATGGATGACTTGCCAATGCGTCCCGAAATGGGGGCGTTCACTTGGGTGTAATTCAGGCTGACCTCAGCCGCCGACACAGCCGCTTGGGCGACGGCGACATCTGCAACGGCTTGATCGCGCGCCGCAACGACATCTTCATAGGCTTGTTGGCTGATGGTTTTCGACTTGACCAGCGAGGTGTAGCGCACCGCTTTGGCCTCCGCCAGTTTGGCATTGGTTTTGGCCCGGTTGAGGTCGGCAATCGTGCGATCAAAATCAGCTTTATAAGGGGCGGGGTCAATTTGATAGAGAAGCTGCCCTTGGGTGACTGTGGCCCCTTCTTCAAACAGTCTTTCCATGATGATGCCGCTCGCCTGGGGGCGAATGTCCGCAACTTTATAGGCCGTCGTGCGGCTGGGGAGCTCCTTGTAGAGCGGGACCTCTTCCTTCTGCAGCGTCATCGCTTCCACTTCCGTTGTAGCCGGGACACTTGCCTCTGGTGCAGCGTCCGAACGAAAGGCGTCATAGGCCCAATAGGCAATCGCCGCGATGCTGATGAGCAGTGCAGCCTTGAGAAGATATTTCTGGGGAGCCTGATGGGTCTGCATGACTGGATACGTCCTCATTTGACGGTGAANNCNGNCNATANATATATCTCATCGATATATATCCCGTCGATATATATATCTTCGAATATCTCAACCTGTTTAGAAAAATGACGCTNGTGCAACAATTTTTCAATNATCAGAATTGAAGAGATTTTGAACTTGGGGCGTCCACATGTCCATTTTCAAAACATAATCCATTGATATTAGATGTATTTTTCTTTTACGGAATGTATGTGCACATTAATTAATCACCTCAGCCTGAGATGCTTAAAAAATACGCTCAAATTAACGACGCTCTATGTTCGTCCGGTTTTATCCCCCAAAAAATGCTTAAAGCGTGTCGATTTGGTGGTGTGTTTCGGAGCAAAAACGAAGAACCCCCGCAGATTCTCACCTGCGGGGGCGAGGGTTGTTTGGTGCAACAACGCCTCTCAGAAGAGAGATTAAATCTCACACTCTGTGGCTCAAGTATGGCCCTCGCACCGAGTCAGGTCAATTGATCTAGTGCATTGAAATAAAGAATAAAAATACCATTGTGCTCAAACGGCGGGCAGTTGAACGGGGAGATGGGGCGAACGAAATGCCCCCATCGCTTTGACCGAGAGGATATCAACTGTCTGAAAACCAACACGAAAAGGTCTCTAAAGTCAGGTTTGTGACAATCTGGCCCGGTTCTTGCCTTTGAGAGGGCGGTGCAACAACACAACTCTCATTATGAGGAGGAGCTTTCGAATGAAAAAAACCATGAAAATCCTGGCAGGTGCGGGCGCAATAGCCGCTTCGGTTTTGACCGCCACCGCCGCACAGGCTGCCGACACCATTAAGGTTGGTGTTCTGCATTCCCTGTCTGGGACCATGGCCATTTCCGAGACCACGTTGAAAGACACGGTCTTGATGATGATCGATGAACAAAACAAGAAGGGCGGCCTGTTGGGCAAGAAGCTCGAAGCTGTGGTCGTTGATCCGGCATCGAATTGGCCGCTGTTTGCTGAAAAAACCCGTGAGCTGATCGAAAAAAACAATGTTGACGTGATCTTCGGTTGCTGGACTTCGGTTTCGCGCAAATCGGTTCTGCCGGTCATCGAAGAACTGAATGGCATGTTGTTCTACCCGGTTCAATACGAAGGCGAAGAAAGCTCGCGCAACGTGTTTTATACGGGCGCTGCGCCGAACCAACAAGCCATCCCGGCTGTGGACTATTTGCTCAGCAAAGATGGCGGCGAAGCCAAGCGCATCGTGTTGCTGGGGACCGACTACGTTTACCCGCGCACGACCAACAAAATCCTGCGTTCCTACCTGCACTCCAAAGGCATCATGGATGCCGACATTATGGAGAACTACACCCCGTTCGGTCACTCTGATTGGCAGACCATTGTCGCTGACGTGAAAAAATTTGCATCCGCTGGCAAAAAGACCGCCGTGGTGTCCACCATCAACGGTGACGCCAACGTGCCGTTCTACAAAGAACTCGGCAACCAAGGCATCAAAGCTGAAGACATCCCCGTTGTGGCCTTCTCGGTCGGTGAAGAAGAACTCGCCGGTCTGGACACCAAACCGTTGGTCGGCCACTTGGCGGCTTGGAACTACTTTATGAGCGTTGATGCGCCGGCGAACGCCAGCTTCATCAAAACCTGGAAGACGTTCATCAAAGACGACAAGCGCGTCACCAACGATCCGATGGAAGCCACCTATATCGGCTTCAAAATGTGGACCCAAGCCGTTGAACAGGCTGGNTCCACCGACGTGGACGCTGTGCGTCAAGCCATGTACGGCCAGACGGTTAAAAACCTGACCGGCGGTACGGCTGTCATGAATACCAACCATCACCTGTCCAAGCCGGTTCTCATCGGCGAAATCCAGGACGATGGTCAGTTCGATATCGTTTGGAAAACGGACGGTGAAGTGGTCGGCGACGCATGGTCCGACTTCTTGCCCGAAAGTGCCAAGCTGACCGCCGATTGGACCTTCCCTTGGGTCTGCGGCAACTGCGAAAAGCCTCTTTACGCAGCTGAGTAAGTTGAAGTTTTCTCTGTCTTAAGACCTTGTGCCGGGGCGGGCTCGCCTGTCAAAGCTGACTTTTGTCAAAACTGACTGTCGATCTTGCCCCGGTTCCCTTTTTGATCATGACCATTTGTTATTAAATATTCGAGCGATGTGGGGAACAGATGCTTTCGAAGATATTGGCAATGCGTTGGTTGGTGGTGCTGTTCGTTCTCGTCGGGCTGGGCTTTGGGCATTTATCCCCCGCCCATGCGGATGAATTTTCAGATGCGGTGCAAGCGCTGAACGCTGACAACACCACAGACAAAGCTGCCGCTATTGAAGCGCTCAGTGCCACGGGTGATGAGCGCGCCGCCACCGTGTTGGCAGCCTTGTTGAACGGCACACTTTTTTATCGCCAATCAGATGGTCTTGTTGTGTTGTCCCAAGAGTCCGGCGACGTCACCATTCTCATTGATCCCTCGACATCGCGAGAGGTAGAGGACGTGAGCGGTTCTGAAGCCAAAAAAATTCGCATCAACAATAAACTGCGCGGCCAGCTCAAAGGTGTGCTCGGTGCGTTGACGTTGTTGAGCAAAGATGCCGACAAACGTCTGAATGCCGCAGACGAAGTCTTTAAAGCCAACGATCCGTCCATGTTGCCGGTTTTGCAAAAAGCCATTGCTCGCGAATCTGACAGTGCCGTCAAAGAGCGCATGTTGCGCGCTCAATCGGCGATCATTTTGGAATACAGCGAAGACACGGCGGCGCGCCTCAAAGCGGCACAAACGCTGGGTGAATTCACCGACCCCGATATTTCGGCGTTGTTGGGTAAAATGGCCAATACGTCAACAGACCCAGAGGTCAAAAAACTTGCCAAGGACATGCAGGACAGCGTTGAAGGCCGTCTCGCCGCGTGGTCCTTTTTGGGCAATCTGTTTCAAGGCGTGTCGTTGGGTTCCGTGCTGCTTCTGGCCGCCGTGGGGTTGGCCATTACGTTCGGCGTGATGGGCGTTATCAATATGGCGCACGGTGAAATGGTGATGTTGGGCGCGTACACCACGTTCATGGTGCAAGACGTCATCCGCACCTATTTTCCGGCCGCCTTTGACTGGTCCCTGGCCATCGCCGTTCCGGCCGCATTTTTGGTCACGGGCGCGGTTGGTATCTTGGTCGAGCGCGGTATCATTCGCTGGCTCTATGGCCGTCCCTTGGAAACGCTGCTGGCGACCTGGGGGCTGAGTTTGATGTTGCAGCAATTGATCCGCACCCTGTTCGGTCCCACCAACCAAGAAGTCGGCAATCCCAGTTGGATGTCCGGCGCGATTGAGACGTCAACGGGCTTGGTGCTGACCTACAACCGCATTTGGATCATCGTGTTTTCTCTGGCGGTGTTGGGCATGTTGGCGTTGGTCACGCGCAAGACCATGTTCGGCCTGCAAATGCGCGCAGTGACGCAAAATCGTGCCATGGCCAATTCCATGGGCATTCGTTCGGGTTGGGTCGATGCGTTGACCTTTGCCTTGGGTTCCGGTATCGCCGGCATGGCGGGTGTGGCGCTTAGCCAAATCGACAACGTTTCACCCAACTTGGGCCAAACCTACATCATCGACAGTTTCATGGTGGTGGTGTTCGGCGGTGTCGGCAACCTGTGGGGCACGCTGGTGGGTGCGTTCTCGCTGGGCATCGTCAACAAGTTCTTGGAACCTTATGCGGGCGCCGTGCTGGGCAAAATCTTTGTCTTGGTGGGGATCATCTTGTTCATTCAAAAACGTCCACGGGGGCTGTTCGCCCTCAAAGGCCGCTCGGTGGAGGGTTAAGAAATGACACATCAACCTCTGTTGCTGCGGATTGTCAAAGAACCCATGGCGGTGTCTTTGTTGAGCGTTCTCATCCTGGCGGCCTTTTTGGTGCCGATGTTGAACTTGTTGCTTCCCTCAGACAGTGCCTTTCACGTGCCGAGCTATGTGGTGACGTTGTTGGGCAAGTACCTGACCTATGCCCTGTTGGCGCTGAGCGTCGATTTGGTGTGGGGCTACTGCGGTATTTTGAGCCTCGGCCACGGCGCCTTTTTTGCGCTCGGCGGCTACGCCATGGGCATGTACATGATGCGCCAAATCGGTGATCGAGGCGTTTACGGCAATGCTGAACTGCCCGATTTCATGGTGTTTCTCAATTGGCAGGAACTGCCTTGGTATTGGTATGGCTTTGACAGCTTTGGCTTTGCCATGTTGATGGTGGTGTTGGTGCCGGGGCTGTTGGCGTTTGTGTTTGGCTGGTTTGCGTTTCGCTCACGCGTTACAGGGGTGTATCTGTCCATCATCACCCAAGCCATGACCTATGCCTTGCTGTTGGCGTTTTTCCGCAACGACATGGGTTTTGGCGGTAACAACGGCCTGACGGACTTTAAAGACATTTTGGGCTTTGGTCTGCAAACCGACGGCATGCGCGCGACGCTGTTTTTCTTGTCTGCCATGGCGGTGGTGGCGGGTTATTTGGTCTGTCGCTTTATTGTCGACTCGCGGCTCGGCCGGGTTATTGTCGCCATTCGCGACGCCGAAAGCCGGACCCGCTTTTTGGGCTACCGGGTTGAATATTACAAGCTGTTCGTGTTCACCGTATCGGCCGTCTTGGCCGGGATTGCCGGGGCGTTGTATGTGCCCCAAGTCGGCATCATCAACCCGTCTGAATTTTCACCGGCCAACTCCATCGAAATCGTGATTTGGGTGGCGCTGGGGGGACGTGGGTCGCTGACCGGGCCGATCATCGGGGCGTTGGTGGTCAACTACGCCAAAAGCTATTTCACAGGCGCGCTGCCGGAAGTGTGGCTGTTCATGTTGGGTGGCTTGTTTATATTCTCCACGCTGTTTTTGCCCAAAGGCCTCGTTGGCACCAAAGCCATTTCCGACGCGTTTGAAGAACAACGTCTGCGCTTGGCCAAGTTCTTAAGACCCTACGACTACGCAGACGGGGGAGATGGGCGATGAACAAACCCCATGCCAGCAACACCATTTTGTATCTCGACGGCGTTTCGGTCAGTTTTGATGGTTTTAAGGCGCTCAACGACTTAAGCCTGTATGTCGAAGAGGGCGAATTGCGCGCCATCATCGGTCCCAACGGGGCGGGCAAAACCACCATGATGGATGTCATCACCGGAAAAACACGCCCCGACAAAGGTGATGTGATTTTCAACGGTGGCGTCGATTT
>JGI10211J34971_10002813_pt1 | contig 14027 bp, 17 predicted proteins | sample Etolagsediment_FD_34971 | JGI IMG/M metagenome (IMG submission 34971) | reverse complement strand
AGTGTTTTTTCTAAATTTTTATAATTTATAGTGTTTCTGTAAAACCATATAATATCATCGTTATTACTTACAATAAATGGATTTAGTTTTAAAGCTTGTCGGTCTATGGTTTGTTCTTCAAATTCGGATGTAAGATAATTAATAAAACTACCTAATCTGATATATTTCTTTTTACCTTTGAGTGTGTTTAAGTTTATTATCTCTTGTCGTAAATCTTGTTTTAACACACCCGACCCAATTGGTGGTTTTTGATTAGAACCCAACGGGTCTTGGGCGTTAAAAAGATTAATGTTTGAAGATAATGTATCTTTATTAATATATTGTTTTTTATATTCTAACCTTGATATTTCTTCTCGTAACAACGCCTCTCTATCAATAACCGTTGAATCTTTTTTAGAGTTTTTATCAGAAGCCCCCATTCTTGTTTTTGAAATAGACCATAAATCAATGTTCACATCAAAACCAAAATCTTTATTTAATTTAAAATCAAAGTTGTGTATGACACCGACCACAAATTCAAAATTACCTTCATTATCTATCACTTTTTGTTGTTGTCGTCTGTAAAACTCTCTCAACGTTACCCTATCATCATTACTCTCTGAGTCTTTAATATTTAATGAATCAACAAAAGTTTTTAAGTCTGAATAGGAAAATAGTTCTTCGTTCATTGTGGTGTTCTTATCACTAAATCCAAACTCAACAAATACAGTATTGCCAGGGTGTAACAAGAATGGTGTTAAAAACTCTAACTGTTCTTTACTATTAACAGTTAATTGTAAATTAGCAGTTGTATAAAATCCTGCACTTTCACCATTTTGTGCAGTAAAATTAGTTAGTTGAGGTGGTGGGACTTTTCTAGGGTTAGGTACATATAACTTACTGTTATTACGTAAATCTTTTCCAATAACTTGACGAACTCCGTATGTTTCATCAAAACTACCACCAAGTTCTAATACAAAACCATCAACATCTTTATTCTCTCTCTGTTGAGTTTCTGAAGTTTCTTTCAGTTGATTTTGTTTGTTTTGTTTTTCTTGATTAGTATAACTTACTTTTTGTAAACACGTCAAACGAACAAATGGAACTCTCCCAATCATCCTATTTTTATCAGACTCTCGTCTAGTGAGTTCGTCTCTAATTTCTTTATCTATGGGTTCATAGTTGAACTCTTGGTCAGGTGTAAGTATCGTAATCATTAGTTGACTTCTTTTACTTTATTATACACAATATTTATGTCACTTGGTATTCTAAGGTACCTAACTCCTGTGGTGTATAAAGAATCTCCTGGCAAATTGTTGTATGATGCAAGTACCCACCATAATGTTGAGTCTCCAAAGATGTCGGACGCAAGTACATCTAATCTACTATAATCATTTATTTCAATAACAGTATCATCTGTTCTTTCTTCAAAGTTAGGTATTACTAAACTTTGGTATTGAAGTTTATTATCGTTTCTTCGTTTGGTATTTGTAAATCTTGTTCTACTCATAGGTCAGGGATTTGAAAAAAATCATCATCGGGTCTGTTTGCTTGGATTGGGTTCAATCCACGGTTTTGACGGACAATTCTCTGTTGTTGACGTTCGTCTTGTCGGTTTTCTCTTCTTTGTTTACGTTCGGCTTTTCTTAGTGCTCTTCTTTCTTTACCACTAAGTTTTTCTTCAAGGTCTCCTACTGATACTATGCCAGGATACTCACCATTATCAACATAATTAGTCAGAACTGTCCCTTCAAATGATGGGTACTCATTTGCTTCTAATAAATTACCTTGAACATTAACTGTTACTATTGATGGTTTACTTCTTTGATACACAACATCATCTGCACCTGTTACTGAAATGTTGGTTAAGAAAAATGGTTTATCCACAATATACCTAGCTATACTTAGTTTTATTATATTAGGTTCAATCATATTGTTATTCGTATACTTATGTGGATAAGCTAAACTAATTAAAGAATTTAGTTTACTGTATATCACAGACGTGTCTACTCTGTTGTGTACTACTAAGTCAAATGTAAATGATATATTACGAGTTACACCTGAATATTGATAATATGGTTCTGCTCTACCAAAGTATTTTTGTTGTGTAAATTCAGGTGTTATTGTGTCTGCAAGTCCTGTGAAGTTTGCCATTCTAAATACCAACACCTTATCGTTGTTGGTTATATTAAACACTATTAAATGACTCTCCCCATTGTCGTTTTGTTTTACTTCATCTAAATCACTTTTATTTATTGTTATTTCCTTATTAACTTTATTAAAGTTTTCAGGGTATATCTTAGATGTTCTGTTAGGTCGTCTAGGATTAAATATACGATTGGCGATTACACCTGCACTTGGGGTATTATTGGCAATCTTTGAACGTATACCTCTACCAATATTATCAAGTACATCTTTTGGTTTTGGAATACCACCCCCACCTAAAAATGAAAATATGTTTTTTACAATATTCTTTTTGGTCTCTTCTCGTTGTATGTCTGATGGAGATGGTGGTTTTGGCACAGTCCAAGTATCTATCTGTTGTTGTATTGCCTTTTTTGTATCATTACCAACATCGTCATAGTTTTCTTTAATGTACGTGATTTCACCGTCAAACGTACCATCGTCAATGGTATTTAAAAACTTATTAAGATTTTCTTTATAAATCTGTTCTTGATTGTTTAAGTTACTCATTTATCATTTACCCGTGATTGTGTTAGAAAGAGCATTTGACAAATCTTGTCCATTCATTATAGCTCGTGCATCAATACCTTCTTCTAACAAACTTGTAAGTAGTTTGTTTAGTTTTCTTCGTTCTTCTAATTCTTCATTTCTATATTGTTGTTCAGTACTAGCAGTTGTTCTGTTTACTGAAAATCCTGTTAGTGGATTAAAATCAATTGTTGTACCACCACTAGCCAAATCTCCAATAAAATCAACCGCTTTGGACAGGCCTTCAACTAATCTAGCAAACCTATCACTTTCCAAAAAGTTTATGACAGTATCACCAAAAGTGTCTAACGCGTCTTGGATACGAGGACTTGCAAATACTTGGAAGAATGCACCTTGTATTCTACGAGTAATTTCTTCTACTTTACCTAACGCAGTTTCTCGGGTTGCTGAGTCTATCTTAGCTTGTTGACCCAACTGTCTTCGTAAGTTAATTTCTTTTTGTAATTCTGCTACACTCAATCCCGTAGCTTCTGCGATTGCCTTTCGTTGGAAAAAGTTTAATTTCTCAAAACCACCAATGGCCTCAACTTGGTCTAATGTACTATTCAACGCACCTACAATATCACCTTCAAATACTAACTGTCTAGCTTTTTGTAAGTTTATCTGTTGTCCAATGATAGCAGAAGCCTTAAACTCTGCTGATATACTACTTTGTAAATCAAGTAACCCTTCTGCAAACTTACTTACTTGTCCAATAGATAATCCTAATTCATTGGCTTGTTTAGTTTGTTCAATAAGTGAATTAAGACCTATATTAAAACTACTTGTTACTTCATCATAACTTTGTGCCAAATCTCTTGCTATTCTTGGCCCTAATCGTAAGTTACTAATAGTACTGTCAATTAACCCTGACGCTGTTTCAAATCCTACATTGTTTAATTCAGAAATTATTTGTGTAAGTTTAGTCGCGACACCTGAACCTATTTGTAACTTTTCTCCAACTTGTGCTAAATTACCAAGTAGTTTCCCTGTCAATGGTATACTTGGTGATATATTATTTAAAAAGTCAGATGCGTATTCTCCTGCCAACTGAACGTTACCACCAAGTAAAGTAGCTTGTTCGGTAGCTTGAATTAAAGTCTTTGAAAATGTACCATCTAATATACCCGATGTTTGTACAAGTGATGCAGCGGCTTTGTCTACTGCTAGTGCCGTATCAACTACTTTTTTGGCCAATAAAACAAAACCACCAATTAGACCACCTACTGCTAATCTACTAATACCTATTGCTTTAGTAATACGACCAAAACCTTTAAGTTGTTCACCAATCCCTTTTGTAAAAGCTTGAGTAGTACTTATTTGTCCAGCTGTTTGTTGTCTTGCTATATCTGTTATATTCTCTTTGTATACTTCTTGCGCTCTCTGTACTTTACCATTATCAAAAATACGATTTAATGGAAACTTTTGAGTTAAACTTACAAACTTATCAAATGGTTTAGAAAACGTATCAACGTTTCTGTCTGCTTGGTCATATATCTGTTGAAACTCACCTTTTAGATTGGAAACTACATCTTTAGCCTTTTCTGCATTAGCACCAAAGTATTTCTTAGATGCCATTTGTTCGGCCTTTTCCATTAAAGTCTCAATCTCCTGAGATAAGTCAGCAGTAAGTTTAATGTTTTCTTGTAGTCGTCTTTGGTTTTCGTTAGCCATAGTATATCTATTTTATATAAATATCCATCAACAAAAAAACCCACAAAGTTGTGGGTCTATCTATTCTTTTTTAATTGTTGTTCTCTTTCAGACATCATCTTATTGTGTTCTGAGAAAATCATATTACGTTCAGCTATACTCATATTCATAATATCAGAATACGTATAACCTTTACTACCTTGTAAAAAGTTAAATATGTTTATTCGTATGTCTATCCTATGCTTTGTAGGAAGGGTAAAAAAAGTTAATCCCTATTGGGATTTCTACCTCCTCTCCCCCAATCTCTACACTCAAGTCAATGTCGGGGGTCACTAACTCTAAATATTGTCTGAGGGCTAAACTGTCAATGGCTAATAAATCTTCACTAACAAACTTTCTAATTTTACCTTCATCAGTTTCACCGTTTAAGTTTACAATGATTTTAGAAAGTGTTAAAGTAAGTTCATTTGTCGGTAATCCTTTTTCTTCTAATACACTAACCTCGTCTGAAATCTCTTGTGATTCTTTAGAAGTCAACACTTTTAGTTTAACTTGTTTGTCTGCTTTGGACAGTTTATAGTCAATGTAAGGTGAGTTCTCAAACAAGTCAGGTCTTCCCTTCTCTTTTATCTTAGTCAAGTCAACAGTATGTCGTTTTCCATTCACTTTAATGTCATAGGTTGAACCATAACCTAACACCCTTGTTTGTAGTAATAATGCTTGTTTATCACCAACAGTCAAATCATCTACGTTTACACCTTTGGTCACAATAACAGATTCCAAAAGTTTGTCTAACATAATACCTTTTTGTATGTAAGACTGTGTAGTTAGGATGTCCTCGTCCTTTGTGGTCATATAACGTATCTCAACTTCACCACTAGATAATGGTGAGTCATCGGGGTATAATCTCCCTTGAGATGGTAGTGTAACAATTTCAGTAAGCATATAACGTTTTTATTTTTAGAATTGTAATTCTGCGTAGTCGTATGAAAGAGTAACAGTAATGTTTACTAAGTCATCAGAACCGTAGTTCAAGTCACCAAAATTAGCAGATTGAATAAAAGTTCCTACTAATTTCCATCGTTCTACGAAAGTCCCGTCAGGGCCTAATAGTTTTAATGTTACAGGTCTTTTGTAATCAGACTTGTAACCAGCAGTACCTGTTCCAAATTCATAGTGTTGTCTGAACCATTCAATTACTTTTTGTGCACCTGATGGTACGATGGGGTCATTAAACACCACGTCAATTGTAGACCAAGAATATTTACCCGCAACATATCGTTTTGTATTGATGTAGTCTATTTCTTTTCTTGAACTTTCAATAGACGGTCTTTGAGTAGACTGTACGATGTATGAATCAATACCATCTATTTCTAATACAAACCTATGTTGTAGTTTTGGTTCGTAATCGTTATATATTAGACTTTCTAATACTGCCATTTACTATTCCTCTTTTAGTATAAATATCTTTGTCTTAAAAATTATTGTGGAAATTCAGCACCTGTCGGTAGTACATTGAAATCAAGTACTATGAACTCTGCCGCCCTTGCAGGTTGAATGAATATTTTACCAACTAATTGGTTTCTATCAATTACTTCAGGTGTATTGTTAGACTCATCCATTACCACTCGGTATGCGAATAATCCTTGTTCTTGTTGTACTTCATCTAAGTATGGTTCAACTAACCCTAAGAATCTATCTCTTGTCTGACTTGTGTTTTGTTCAAACACTAAGAACCTAGATGTAGATGATACAAACTTCTTCAAGTTAATCAANAATCTACGTACATTGATTCGGTCAAGAGCAGATGATTTAACTTGTAATGTTTTCTGTCCATAAGCAACAATACCTTGGCCGGGGAACGACACGATTGGGTTTACCTTACCATTGTAAAGTTTGTCCATATCTTCTCGTTTCAGTCTCTCGTATAGGTTGATTGCTTCGGTAATACCACCACGGTTAAGACCTGCGGGAGCAAACCACTCTGCGGCGATACTATCATTAAAAGCGTACACACCACTCATTACTACTGATGGGGGTACGAATAGTGGTTTATTAGTACTTGAGTCAATTATCTGTACCCAAGGATAATACGTTCCCATATAAGAACTATCGTATAGAGAAGCATACTCAACTGCTGTATCTTTGGTGTCAGCAATCCAAGTCAAGTCAGCAATATAAAATGCGTCATTTCTATCTTCTACAATTTCTTTTGCTCTACTAATTACAGATGAACCATAAGTTTGAGTAACGCCAGGAGTTACTAATACATTATAGTCATATTCAAGTGGGTTGGAGATAGAGTTTAATGCTCTAATAAAAGCAACACTACCACTTGATGTAGAATTTGTCAAGTCAATACCACCAACGTTAGTTGCGGACGATACACTTGTACCTACATTAATTGGTTTGTTAGGAGTTCCAGCGTTAAATCCACCTTGGAAACCAAATGTAAATCTACGGTTACTTTGGAATGTTGATGATGTCGCAGAAGTAGCAAACATATCAGTTGGTAAATTAAAATCAGAACTTGATACTTCAGATGTATAAACTGCATCATCAATAGGAGCCAAGTAATGTTTCCAATCTAAAGAACTATCAAGTTTAGCACCAAAGTGAGTTTTGGTTGAACCCGTTACATCTCCACCTGCACTCAATAATGGGAAGTCAGGTACTTTGGTTGTTAATGGTTGTAAGTATCCTCTAAATCCAGCAGGTACAACAGTAGTTGGTAATGTATCAGAATTACTATCCATCTCAACTCTAATGTATCCTGATTTATTACTAAATGAACCATTGATTGTTGTACTTCCATCAGAAGCAACTGTCAAATATCTATCACCAATTTTTCTTGCTATAAAGTTTGCAGAACTTGGGTCTAATGTACATCCACTAAAGACTTCTACAAATGAAGGTCTTACGTCTGTATCTCCAAACTCTCTAACTACAACATCAAATACACCATAAACTCCACCTGTTTCGGTTGGTCTTTTTACATTCTGAATAGAAATCTTATAGTCTGTATTTGTGTCTTCACCTGTGGATAGTCTATGAAATTTGAATAGGTTGTAAATAGTTCCATTAACATCCTGTGAAGTTACAAATGGAGTAAAACCACCAACAGGTTCGTTATTACTACCACCATCAAAGTCTAAACTAACAGAAGCAGATGATATAGCATCATTGTCATCTACTGTTACAGCTTGGAAAGATGCAGAGTTAGTTGTCTCAGTATGAGAATAAACATACGCCCCTTTAGTTCCTAATGGACTTGTACCAAACACCTTTGTAAAGTAAGATTCACTAGATGGGTTGAAAGACGCAGTAACAATACCAATACCTGAACCACTCAAGTGAACTAATGAACCATCAGATGAAGTTTCAAATGTTCCAACATCTATGGAAGTTCCTTGGTTAGATGGGGCGAGTATAATAGAAGAAGTTACAGAAGCACTCTCAACGGTCAATACGTGACCTGTGTGAGAGTAACCACCAAGTTCCCCTACTCGTACTACGGTTACTGTGTTTGAGTTTTGTAAAACATTTCTTACTGCGTATGACGAGTAATATTTTTCATTTTCACCACCGAACTTTTCTCTAAATTCTTCGGTACTTCTAACAACAGTAGGTACAAAGGCAGGCCCTTTTGAAAAAGTCCCTACAACTGCTGTTCCGATTTCTGCTATTCCTTGTGGTAAAAACGAAAGGTCATTTTCCCGTGTGAATACGCCGGGTGATACAAACTTTTCAGCCATTTAGTTCTCCAAATATTCTTTTTATATAAATATAAATATATTCGTTTTAAAAAGATTTTAATTTTATTATTTTTGTGTTGGGGTGAATGCCCAAGTATCTGTATTCAAACTACCTTCACCATACTTTTCTACTAAGGTTTTTGAATGTTCTTGTTGTTTCTCAATACTTTGAGTATATAAGTCAATGAGTTGTTGTCTTTGACTTGATACTTGTTCTTTGTTTTGAGTGTATTGTTGTTCTAACTGTTTTTCGGTTAAAACCAATCTACCCAATTCNGTTGTTATCTGTTGTTGTTCTTGAGCAACAGATTTAAATGTTTCTATTTCCTGTTCGGTTAATGTAATATTTTTTGTTTTAGCCATTATAATTATTTTGTTTAATTTGTAAATACCCCTGTCAATGAGATTTCATCATTGTTATCTATAACGAAACCAAGAAGTTGAGTATTAAATGTAATGATTAAATCGGGTGATTCAAAATTTAGACTGTATTTGTCCTTTCCCACCGATATACCATTTATAAATAAGTTTACATCAGACCCCTCTGTAAATGTTGTTACATTTGTCCGTAGATTTGTGTTTTCAAACTTAGCAGTTGTGGGTGATACAAATGTAGCTAACTTTGTTTGTAACGCATCAGCACTTTCAGTTCCTTGTTCTATTTCTGTTTGTTTGGGTTCTTCGGGGAATGGTCTGTTTTTATCAAACGCACCAACACCTGGCACTCTTGTTACTTTTTTAAGAGAATCAATACTCGTAATCTTACGAACTATTTCTTCATATGTTGAACCGTAATCACTCATTAAGAATCTACAAATTTACCAATTCCACGTATCTCATCACCACCATCTAACTCATACCCTAATAACGTTGTATTAAATGTAAATGTAATATCAGTACCATCATCATTCACACCCCACGTGTTTGATGGTACAAATATACCATTTATAAATATTTGATATAAATCTTCTGTATCATATGATAAATAATCAACGTCAGGTTGTGTTTTTGTAGTAGTGTTTGTGAATGTAGCAGTATTGGTTGATGTTACTGTTGCAGTTCTAGTGTCAAAGTATGAAACGAACTCTAACACTAAATCAAACTCATTGTTTTTTGCTTCTTGAGTAGCGTTGTTACTGAATGTACCAATTGGAAACAACGCACCTATTTGATTGGATTCTGTAAATGACCTATCCTGTCTTAATAACTCATCAAGTTCTTGTTGACTTGTTACCTTGGTCAACTCAGTTTCTACTTCTTGAAATAATACAGTCTTTTGTGTACTATATGATTTTAAAACTTGTTCATCATTATTATCATCTTTTATCTCAGGTAACAGGTATGCTTTTACAGTCAAGTTAAATGTCGTTCTAACTAACCGTTCTTGTCCATTTGTCAATTCATTTGATGTGGAGAATGAATCAATAGATGACTTAAATTTAGCACCACCATCAATACCCCAATAATCATCACTATTCCAATTAAGTTGTTCTATCAATTGGTTAGTGTGAGATATAAAGTCTGTCCAAATGATAAACTCATATTCCATTTGTACAAAGTCACCAACCCGTATTTTATATATCTCATCGGTTGGTTTAAAATCTATCTGTTGTGAAAACTTGTCAAATCTATTTTTATTAGAATATCTAGTCTTGTGTATAGTGTATTCTTTGTTTTTGTTAAATCTATTTACTAAGTCATCACGCTACTAAGTGAGTTTCTTTTAAAAATGATAAGTGGATTTTGTATCTGACCTTTTTGGTCTTTGATATACCCGTTTCTACTTGCTTGTTGCCATCGTTCGGGTGAACCGTATATAATGGGAACTTGTTTGTCCATACCATTAGTAGTAACTATCAAGTTTTTAGACTCAAGGTATGATAGTATTGCGGTATCAACATCAACGATTGATACATTCTTAGTCTTAAAGTTAGAACTAACTTTACTCCTATCAAGTCCTCTGTTTCTACTTTCCTTTGGATTCAACCCCTGTTCTATCATTAGTAAAGTTCCTCAATGTTTAACTTACTTCGTCTAGTCATATGAGTGTCACATATAATACTATTTGAGAAGTTTGTATTTCCAGCAACTAACTGATTCTCAATTATACCATCAATCTCAAAAAATGAGTCATTGAAGTTTATAACATCACCCACTTGTATTACGAGTCCAACATCTTCTAACAATGTTCGTAAGAATCTAAACTGAACCGTTTGTGTTACATCAGAACCGAATGATTCATAGTTTGTTGTTTGGTCTGCACGGTCAATCAAAGCGTTTACTTGAAACCCAACCTGATATGACTTACCACCAACACTCTCACCATACAAGTTAGTTTCGGTTTGTCCTTGGTCTAACTTATATATAATCACAGGGGTCTCAACAAAATCATTGATAAGTTCTTTGTTGAGAGATATGAATAAATCAAAGTCTCTTTGTTGTACGAACGCCATTCTTTTATCCTATAAAGATTGGTATTGGAATACGACCTAATTGATTACTCATCTTTTCAGAGATTTCTTCTTCAATCTCCATCTGTCGTCTACGTGATGTTTCTTCTAAGTTTTCTCTTAATTGTGTAATCAAATCTTCTTTTTCAGATACCGCTTCGGCTCTCAATGCCGCACCATCCAAACTCACCTCAGAGCCAGGGATTGGGACTGAACTATACTTTTCTCTAACCGCACCTAATACTTCTTTTGCAATAGCAAGTGTATACTTCCTAATCCATTGTTTACCTACATCATTGATTTGATTATATGTTAGGTTATTATATGGAACATTACTGTAATCACTTACTACACCACTACTTGACCTTGCACCAATATTACTTCTGTCATCTTTTTCTATATAGTCATACCATATTTTAAAGGTAGTCTGTGGTATTGGGAACACAGTCAGTTTGTTATCTATTAATTTAAATGAAAAACCACTTCGTCTAACAGAATCGTTTAATTCAATTGCTTGAATTCTAAGTAAGTCTTCATAAATTGGATACATTACAAAGTTTACCGCTGGGGAGTAACTACCAAAACCAAAGTCATCTATTAAGTTTCTATACCCCGTTCCTGTAAGTGCAAATGGGTCATAGTATCTTGTAATGGCTGGGTCTACATTGTGATATATCTTTTTAATTTCTATGTTACTTTGGTCATTTATCAACGTGGAAGCAGAACCACTAAGTGATGACGATGGGTGTGATAATAAATCGTATTCTTGTGACCCACTACCCACGGTTATATAGCCTTTTCTCCATTCTACACTACCACCAACTCCAGCTTCAGTTCCATAATCTTGAGTAAGGGTGACCAAGTTGTTAATCTCACCACCTCCTATGAATGTATTATTTAGGTTAGAACTTGTTGGAGAACCTTGNAGTTTCATCATATTCTGACGAATATTAAATTGATGAATCTGTGCNCCATACTCGGTCACCGCTTCCTCAAAACACGCGTAAAATTGTAAGTCTTGTAACTCTACATCCACTATTGGGTATCCTAGACGTTTAGCACACCAACTAGCTACTTGGGGGCCTTGTGTCTGATAGGTAGAATCTTCATCGTAAAAACCAAATGGGGTGGAACCGCTAATTACTGAACCACTACCCGGCCACTTTGGTATCTCTGCCATAGGTATAATCCGTTTTCTTTATAAATATATATCTATGTTCAGTTATTAGATATAAAAAAAGTTGGAACCGTTAAGTCCCAACTTTAATGTTTAATCCTGTTATATTACTGTTTAAGCGGTAATCCAATGCTCTTCATCTTGTAAAATAAGTGATTCAGAACCATCATATTCATCAATACGAAACTTTGTTCCTTCGGGTATCCATTTTACTTGTAACTGATTCATACCACCGATGAATAAATCGGGATATGTTTTATCTATGTAATCTTCCATCAGTTTTGTAATTTGTTCAAAACGAACTTTACGATATCTGACGGTATTTAATTCCTCAACCAATTCAATAAGTTTAGGGTCAAATATGATTTCAGGAAATTCATAATTCCAAGTATACCACCCAGCACCATAGCCGGGTGAATATAGAACACCAACTTTTCCATCTTTAATTAGTTTATTCATAGTATTATATTTTTTTGATTGTTGGTCTAACTAACTTTGTGTATTCTACTACTTTATCGTGGTAGTTGTTGTAGTAGGAAACGTGTTTAACCGTTCCTGTTAGTGTCACTAAGTCACTCGGTTCAATATCAATATCTCTACTACCTTCATAGAAGTAATTTCTATGAGTGTTTTTGTCCACAAAATGATATTTGTTCATCAAACCAAAATGAGTTTGTTTAGCAGTATGACTTTTAAAAACTAAATCAAGAGTTACTTTCTCACCTTCTGTGTGAAAATGTCCACTATCATACATATCTCGGTCAATTGCGTCTATCAGATTATCAATAATTTTCTCAAAACTATTGAGAGTAACCCATTCATCTTTCCACTTTACGATACCACCAATAAGTTGTAACTCATCGTGTAGTCTTTGAGAAAACTTTTCAGTATCTTTGGTTGACTCCCAATACCATTGTTTGTAATCAAAGTCGTTTATCTCATCAAAAGAAGAACCTTGATACTTACCAAACAAAAACACACCTTTGTTGTATTTAATTGAAAGTGATTTAGAAAAGGATTGAGATTTACCACGAAGGTCTAAATCAACATTCCAATCTCTACCACCGTATTGTTCGGTCATCTTTTGTTTTGCATCATCAAAATCATAAGATAGATTCTGAATGTACTGATAATCTTGTTTGGTTTCAGTATAATACCCATTATCTACCGTATATGGTTTAGATACATTCCATAGGGTGTAATACTTGTTGGTAAATCCGATTGTTGGTGTCATACTAGTAAGGGTTTGTTTAACATTACATAAGTAAGATAAAAAACTTGACTATGAAAGTCAAGTCTTTTTTTTTAATTAAACTCCCTGTTCCATTTGGAGTTCTAAATCATCGTGGTCTTTTTCAGAATACTCTTCTAATAAGTAAACCCCGATATCCGATAAAACTCGGTGACTTCTATCACGAAGCACTTTTTGACGTGCCTCTTCTTCACTCCAAGCTTTCACTTGGTATTGGATTAAATCTTTATCACCATAACTATAATCCCAACCTAGAAAGTCTATTAAATATGTATTCATAATTTTTACCTCTTTTTTTTTAAATTAAATATTTAGGGCCGTAGTATTCCCACGCATCAGTTCCATCAAAGATGTTTCCACGAGAATGACGAGCGGGTTGGTTACGACCTGCGGCTTTTAACAAATCTCCTTTCTTAACAACAGAACCTTTGTTGATTCCATCTATCATAGAAACGAATCCCCAAACAGAACGGTCACCAATTATCTTAATGTATTTTGTACCTTTCTTGTACGTTAGGGGTTCGTAGGGTTTGTATGAGAATTTAGCATCCCATTCTGATTTTCTTTGTTCATTTACGTTGTTTAACCAAGTTTCAAATTTTGTCATAATAGTAAGGGTTTAATTATCATTAACTCAACACTTATAAGATATTGAATTATTTAATCAATGTCAAGTGTTTTTTTAAATTATTTTTGGTTTTTTCCAATATGGTATCCATCACAATATACACACTTATACACACTAAAGTACGTATTGTGTTTTTTAGTCATCCTCTCTTTTGCTTTATGTGCCGATTTAAGAGAATAAGATACTTTTGGTTCACCACTACCTCTACGGTAATGTGAGTAATTGGAGAACATACCCCACGAGTTTCCTGTAATGAAAAAGTTACGAAACATTCGTTTTAACGGAAGTTGTTCTTTCAATGCTAAATATAAGTTATTCAAATTCATTACCTTCCCATTCTAATTAAATTTTCTATATGTGGGTCATCTATATCCTCTGTGAGAGCATCTAATCTTTCATTAGTAGTCATTTGAAATTTCTT
>JGI10211J34971_10002812_pt1 | contig 14029 bp, 11 predicted proteins | sample Etolagsediment_FD_34971 | JGI IMG/M metagenome (IMG submission 34971) | reverse complement strand
CTTGCCGCCGATAGTCAGGATCCACCGCCAAGGAGTAGATGCGCGCTAGGGAGGTATTTTCATTCAGAAGCAAAACGAGGTTACCCGCCACCACGCCTTCGACTTCCGCGACCAAGACGACCGCATGGCCCTTATTGATGAGGTGACGGAAGGAACGCTTGGACAAGCGATCCCCTTGGAAACAGCGCTCCTCGATTTCTACTAGACGGGACAGGTCGCTCAGAACAGCCGTGCGTATCATGCGGTACTCCAGCGCGGGTACCCACCGCGCCGTCGCATTGAAGCATTTACGGGGGCTGGCGAATAGAGACAAAAGTATCGACACTGTGAATCTTTGCGTTTCTTTCCATCTCTTTCCCTGGAGTGTGCATGCCCGCCCTGCCGAACCTGTTGGAACGCATCCAAACCCTGATTCGCCTGCCTTCGGTGAGCAGCGCGCATCCAGCGTTCGATACCAGTAATCGTGCAGTGATCGATCAACTGGCCGGCTGGCTCGCTGATCTCGGGTTTCGGATCGAGATTCAGCCACTACCGCTGCAGCCCGACAAAGCCAATCTCATTGCGGTGCTTGGCTCGGGTTCCGGCGGTCTAGTCTTGGCTGGGCACACTGATACGGTGCCCTGGGATGAAGGGCGTTGGAGTCGAGACCCTTTGCAAATGACGGAGGTGGATGGACAGCTGCGCGGTTTGGGCATTGCGGACATGAAGGCATTCTTTTCCATGGTAATTGAGGCGGTGGCTGATCTGCAGACAGCTACCCTGCATCACCCGCTCGTGGTGCTGGCAACTGCCGATGAAGAAAGCTCCATGGAGGGCGCACAGGCGCTAACCGCGGCAAGCCTCCAGCATGCGCGTTATGCCGTGATAGGCGAACCCACTGGCTTACGCCCGATTTATGCCCACAAGGGCATCTTGATGGAATCCATTCGTGTTGTAGGTCGCAGCGGACATTCCAGTAACCCGGAGTTGGGTCGTAATGCGATTGAGGGTATGCAGCGAGTGGTGGATGCTCTCCTTCGCTGGCGTGATTCCTTGCAACAGCGCTATCGCGATATGCGCTTTGAGGTGCCAATGCCGACCCTCAACTTTGGCCATATTCATGGTGGCGACAATCCCAATCGTATTTGCGGGGCGTGTGAATTGCATTTGGATTTGCGCCCCCTTCCAGGCATGTCGCTGGAAGAGTTACGTCTTGAAATGGCCACGCGCTTACAGGATGTTCTACGAGAGCATGACTTCGGTTTGGAGTTGAGGCCGCTGTTTGCCGGTACGCCGGCAATGGAAACCTCGCGAGACAGTGATCTGGTACAAACGGTTGAGCGTTTGACTGGTGTGGAATCTGGCGTGGTGAACTTTGGTACCGAAGGTGCTTATCTCAACCAATTGGGGATGCAGACGTTGATTCTGGGACCGGGAGATATCGAACAAGCACATCAGCCCGACGAATCGCTACCCATGGATCGCATTGCGCCGACGGTTTCGCTACTGCGAGATCTAGTTGAACGGTATTGTTTACAACCATGAACATGACTTCATACGAGCGGCATGTCCGCACAGAAATCTTACTTGGCACAGACGGTGTACGGATGTTGCGCTGCAAAAAGGTCTTACTTGCCGGCTTGGGCGGAGTTGGCTCGTTTGCAGCCGAAGCCCTCGCACGCAGCGGCATCGGCGAGCTGGTCTTGATTGATTGTGACGTGGTGACAGCGAGCAACCTCAACCGCCAACTCGTCGCTTTAGAATCGACGATTGGCCAAAGTAAAGCCGCGATCATGCGTGCACGGATTGCGGATATCGATCCCGCATGTCGGGTCGATGCGCGTGAAGTCTTTCTCGGTCACGACGATATGCCTGAGCTGATTGCTGAAGGCTTTGATGCGGTCGTGGACGCCATCGACAGCCTCAACAGCAAAGCAACGCTGGTAGAAGTCGCGTTTAAAGCGGGCATCCCAACCTATTCCAGCATGGGTGCCGGCGGGAAACTTGATCCCACTCAGATTCGTAGTGGCGATCTAATGGACAGTGAAATCTGTGGTCTCGCCCGTATGATGCGCAAGCGGTTACGCAAACGCGGCATCGAACGGGGTGTTCGTGCGGTATGGTCCCTCGAGCCCGGACGACCACCCTTGCCGCCCGAACCAACCGATCGCGGACGTCCGCGTGCAGTCAATGGCACCATCAGTCACATGCCCGCACTCTTCGGCCTCACTCTGGCAGGCTTGGTGATCCGCGATCTGGTGCGGCAAATCGAATCCAGCCCCGAGGCTGCGCAATAAAAAAGCCTCACACACGATCACCGAAGCGATCATGGGCGAGGCCCTCAACACCATGCTTCAGCAACCCGAAGGTTGCTTCAGCTTATGAAGTTGAATTAGCGAAAGCTGCGCGGTCCGCGACCGCCGCCAGCTCCACCTTCAGGACGCGGACGTGCTTCGTTNACACGAATGGCACGGCCTTTCATTTCAGTACCATCCAGTGCGCGGATGGCTGCTTCAGCAGCACCCTTGTCTGGCATTTCAACGAAACCGAAGCCCTTAGAGCGGCCGGTATCGCGGTCCATGATGATTTTTGCGGAAGCAACTTCGCCATGTGCGGCGAAAGCGCTGCGGAGGTCCTCATCGGTCATTTGCCAGGAGAGGTTGCCTACAAACAGATTGGTCATGTAATCACTACTCAAACACAGTGCCATTGAGGAAAGCACTTCAGGCCTCGATCAATGGCACAGAGTCGAGTCTGATGTTCTGTCAGAAACGCTCTTAACTACGCCGCTGGCTGAACCGAATATCACGCAATAACAAGGTGATACTGCGGATCATCCTCGCCTTTTCCCTCGCGCGCAAGCGTTGCAGGATTACAAATCCATGACAATCCGCTACCGTTGCCGGCCATGACCGAAACTGTCGCATCCAAACCGGCCCGCACGGCCCACCGCAAATTGTTGCAGCAGCCTGAGGATTTCCTCGCTTTTGACCGGGCCCACCTTTGGCATCCCTACGGCTCTGCCACCCATCCTGCCCCGGTTTGGCCGGTGCGTGAGGCGCATGGGGTCCGCATTGTCTTGGAGGATGGCACCCCACTGCTCGATGGCATGGCTTCATGGTGGTGCGCCATTCATGGTTACGGGCATCCGCAGCTGGTCCATGCCATCCAGAATCAGGCCGAGACGCTAAGTCATGTCATGTTTGGCGGCCTGACCCATCGCCCCGCCATTCAACTCGGCGCGCATTTGCTTGAACTCACGCCGCCCGGTCTGACCCGCATCTTTTTTGCAGATTCAGGCTCGGTAGCGGTCGAGGTCGCACTGAAAATGGCCTTGCAATATTGGCAGGCAAAGGACCAGCCTCAACGCCAACGCATCCTCACTATTACCCATGGTTATCACGGGGATACGTTCGGCGCGATGTCAGTCACAGATCCGGTTAATGGGATGCATCATCTGTTTGCTCATCTGTTGCCCAAGCAACTGTTTGCCAACAGCCCCAGCGCGCAAACCGATGAGGAGTGGGAAGACGAACAGCTCAAGCCTCTATGTTCGCTGTTGAATCAGCATGAATCTGAAATCGCCGCAGTCCTGGTTGAGCCTTTGGTCCAAGGTGCGGGCGGAATGCGTTTCCACGCACCGGAGTTTTTACGCCAGCTGCGCCAGCTCTGCGATGAGCGCGGTTTGTTGTTGATCTTTGATGAGATTGCAACCGGCTTTGGTCGTACCGGCAGCTTATTTGCCGCCGATCAGGCTGAGGTTTCGCCCGACATTCTGTGTCTGGGTAAAGCCCTCACCGGTGGGATGCTCAGCTTTGCTGCAACCCTGTGCACCGATGCGGTTGCTGAAACCATCTCTGCGAGCGACCCCGGCGTGTTCATGCACGGCCCGACCTTCATGGCCAACCCGCTGGCATGTGCAGCGGCTGCTGCCAGCCTTGAAATCCTCGAGCACAGTGATTGGCGCGGCAATGTCCGCAGGATTGAGGAAGGACTGCAGGAAGGGCTTGCCACATGCCGCACGCTGCCAGGCGTTGCGGATGTCCGCGTGCGTGGCGCCATCGGCGTGGTCGAATTGGAGCAGGCGTTGGACCACGAACAACATGCTCGCTGGCAGCACGCTTTCGTCGAGCACAAAGTGTGGATCCGTCCCTTTGGTAAGCTGGTCTACCTGATGCCGCCGTTCATCGTCGACAACGAAGAACTGACGCGCTTGACCGATGCGGTGGTCAGCGTCGCGCGCGCTCAGCTAGCGCCGTAACAAAGGCTGCAGCATGGGCCAAACGCGCTCGAGCATCTTTCTCTGCGCGCTGGAATTTGGATGGATGCCATCCTCCAACATCAGTTCGGGTTGCAGTGGAATCGGTCCCAGAAAATCCAGTAGCGTTGCAACCTCTGTTTCCTGTTGCAGCTGCACATACACCTCGGCAAAGCGCGTGCGATAGACCTCACCATAGTTAGCTGGAATCATGACCCCCAACAACAAAATCTTAGCCCCAGCCGCCTCAGCGAGCCGGATCATGTCCTGCATGTTGCGTTTTAAATGCATCGGCGCAAAGCCGCGCAAGCCATCGTTCCCCCCCAACTCGACAATGAGGATTTGTGGTTGATGCGTTTCTAGCAGGAACGGTAGTCGGCTAAGACCACCTCGGGAGGTCTCCCCCGTCACGCTGGCGTTGGCGACTACATAGGCGTAGCCCTCTGCGTGCAAACGTTGTTGCAATAAATCGACCCAGCGCTGCCCCGCCTCAATGCCAAATCCAGAGCTCAGGCTGTCACCCAGAACCAAAAGCCGTGGAGTTGGGTCTACGGTAGGCTGCTGAGCGAAGCTCGGCGCAACAGGTACACTGAGTCCAGCACACAGTAACAGCCACAAGCAAAACGATTGATTCTTACGCATGACACAACTCTCGCCTACCCGCCTGCTTGAAGCAAGCCGCCTCGGCCAACACGTGACTACACCAGAAGGCCCCCTCACCCTACTTGCCGATATTGATTTGCATGTCGATCGCGGTGAAGCCTTGGCAATTCTTGGTGCTTCCGGGTCGGGCAAATCTACGTTGTTAGGACTGCTTGCGGGATTGGATCTGCCCAGTCACGGGCATTGCAGTCTATTCGGCAACAACCTCAACACCTTAGATGAGGAGGCTCGAGCAGCCTTACGAGCTGGTCGCGTTGGCTTTGTTTTTCAGTCCTTCCAGCTGCTGCCGGGCCTCACTGCACTGGAAAATGTCGCGTTGCCACTGGAATTGCGTGGCGATACTGATGCACTGCAAAAGGCTCAGCATGCGCTTGAGGAGGTAGGCCTTGGAGAACGCCTACAGCATGACCCCGCGCGCTTGTCGGGCGGTGAACAGCAACGTGTTGCGGTGGCGCGCGCATTTGCACCACAACCTGAAGTTCTATTTGCAGATGAACCAACCGCCAATCTTGATGCACAGACCGGCGAGATGCTTGCAAAACAATTGTTTGAACTGCGCCAACTACACAACACCGCTTTAGTGTTGGTGACGCATGATCCCGCCTTGGCGGCGCGTTGTGATCGACAACTGTATCTCAGTAACGGCCGTATCCAATCGCTTGCATCTTCATGAGCACTCTTCGACTCGCATTACGCTTCCTACGACGTGATCTCGCGCGGAGTGAAACGCGCTTACTCGCGCTGGCATTGGTGCTCGCTGTGATGACAGTCAGCATCGTGAGTCTATTTGTTGAGCGTGCGCGAAGCGTCATGGAGGCGGAAGCCGCCGCTTTGATTGCGGCGGATCTGGTATTGGAAAGTCGCGACCCAATTCCTGATCTTTGGCGTAAGCGTGCGCGAACACTTGGCCTTCAAACTGCAGAGTTGTTGGAATTCCCCAGCGTGGTGAGCACCGAGCAAGCGATGCAATTGGTGCAAGTCCGCGCCGTGGGTGAAGGCTATCCCTTACGTGGTGAGCTACGTAGCGAGGCGTGGCCCGTGTCCGCAGTAGAACAGATGGGATCCGGTACTCCGGCAACACGTCCGATGCCTGGGAAGGTCTGGAGCGACCCCCGCCTACCCGAGCTGCTTGGTACTGAGGGGCGGTTTGATGGCCATGTTCAGCTGGGCAAACAAACCCTCGAGCTCAAACGTGTTCTGGTGCAAAGTGCTGATCAAGCAGCAAGCCTGTTCCGTCTTTCACCGCGGATTCTTGTTGCGATCGAAGACATTGCCGCAACCGGTCTGCTCGGACCTGCAAGTCGGGTGCGCTACCAACTCCTGCTGGCCGGCGAGACTGAGGCACTTGCAACGCTTCGTGGCGAAGTGGAGCGCAGCGATCCAGATGCACGATCCATCGAGGTGGAAGATGTGCGTAGCTCGCGTCCTGTGATTCGAGATGCACTCGAGCGCGTTGAACAGCTCTTGCGACTTGCCGCAGCGAGTGCATTGCTGCTGAGCTTGATCGCGGTCTTATTGGCAAGCAGACGCTTCAGTCAGCGACAAATGGATATGGTTGCGCTATTGCGTACGCTCGGCACCCAACGTGTACACATCTTGCAACTCCTCAGCCTGCGTCTTTTAGCCCTTGGGTTCATTGCGAGCTTTATCGGGATTTCCTTGGCTTGGCTGGTACAGCCGGTTCTACTCTGGGTGATTGAACCCAGCCTGAGTTGGCAGTGGACAGGACTCGATCTGTATTCCGCCAGCATGGGCATGCTTACCGGACTCTTGCTCTTGCTTGGCGCTGCCCTGCCCCAAATTCTGCAGCTGGTGCGCACACCGCCATTGCGGATTTTGCGGCGTGAATTCATTGGCCAGCGTCAGCGACTTTGGGAAGTGCAACTCCCTTTGCTGCTCGTATTAGGTTTCCTCCTAACCCTGCAACTGGGTCATGAAGGTCTGGCGTTGCGTTTCTTGGGTGGCTTGTTGCTGGCTTGGCTTTTGTTTGCCGGTCTTGCCGCTGCACTGGTCATTGGGTTACGGCCGCTGCGCAAACATACCGGTGGTAGTTGGCGTTATGGTCTTGCCAATCTATCTCGGCATCCTCAGCTCACCACCTTACAGCTGAGTGGATTTGGCCTCGGATTGAGCTTGCTCCTATTGTTGGGACTGGTACGGACAGATTTACTGGAGGCCTGGCAAGACACCATTCCTGCTGGCACCCCGAATCAGTTCTTGATCAACATTCAGCCAGAAGAAGTAGCCAATCTAACCCAAGCACTCGCCCGCGCCGGACTCCAACTGAAAGGCCCCTACCCAATGCTGCGCGCACGCTTCATCGCACTGAATGGAGAAGCGGTACGGGAAGAACAGTTCGCGCCGGGGCGAGCGCAGCGCTTGGCGCTTCGCGATTTCAATCTCAGCTGGAGCGCAGAACTCCCCACAGATAACCTTGTGGTAGCGGGTCAATGGGGCGCTGAAGGATGGTCCGTTGAAACCGAGTTCGCGGAGACCCTGGGCTTACGTCTGGGTGACCAACTTCAGTTCGAGATCGCAGGAAGTCCGATCACAGCACCTATCACTAGCCTGCGCAGCTTGTCTTGGGATAGCTTTCAACCCAACTTCTTTGTACTGGGCACGCCCACCCTATTGCAGGCTCAACCCGCAACCTTCATAAGCAGCTTCTTTCAAGAGGCCCAGCAAGCCAGTGAGGTCCGCAGCATTCTGCGCGACTATCCAAGCGTGACTGCTTTGGATTTGGATGCTTTGCTCGGTGAGGTTCGCGGAATCATTGGGCGGGGCGCACGCGCCATTGAATTCATTGCCGCGCTCACCTTGTTGGCGGGCGGACTGGTGCTGGCAGCCGGCTTACAAGCCACACGGGACCTGCGCCTCCAAGAAGTGGCTGTGTTGCGCACACTCGGAATTTCACGCGCACTATTGCGTCGAGCCGTCTGGGCAGAGTTTGCAGTGCTGGGTGGACTCGCCGGGATCCTTGGTGCGGGTGTTGCTACTGCCATTTCTGCGAGCTTGGCGAAGAGTGTGTTTCAGCTACCGTGGAGTTTGAACTGGAACCTCTGGCTGATTGCAGTGCCTATGAGCGTGGTCGCCCTTGTTCTTCTCGGCTGGCGCTTGACCCGCAGCACATTAAACACACCGCCACTACAGCTATTGCGTGAGTTGTGAGGTTGGCAGCAGTAGCGCCTGTGCGCGCCGGCGCGCGCCTTCAAACAAGGACAACAAGACGGGTACTAAGAACAATACCAGGACTGTGGCGTACGCTAAGCCGAACGATAGCGATACCGCCATCGGAATCAGGAATTGTGCTTGTAGCGAGGTCTCAAACAGCAAGGGCAACAAGCCGGCGATGGTGGTTAACGAGGTGAGAATGACCGCGCGCAAACGTTGCACCGCAGCCTCAACCAACGCATCTTGTACAGCCATCCCCTGCTCACGCAAACGCCGGAAGAAGGTCACCAGAATGATGGAGTCATTCACCAAGATTCCGGACAGGCCAAACAGGCCAAACAAGGAAAGAATGGTCAGGTCTAGATCGAGCAACCAGTGCCCGAACAACGCACCGACCATACCGAACGGTATGGTCGACATGACGACCAAAGGCCAGCCATAGGATGAAAATACCCAAGCCAATACCAAATAAATCAGAGCCAACGCGAGGAACAGACCGGTACGCATATCCGACAAGGTGTCGCGCTCATCCGCATTCTTACCCTCAAACGAAGCGCGCACACCAAACCCTTCTTGCAATTGTGGAATGACATCGCGCTGTAAGAGTACGATTAAGTCACCCACCTTGCTGACGTCGGTGTCCACTTCCGCGAGCATGGTCGCGGCAAGCTCACCTTCAGCGTGACGCAACACATCAAAGCCGCGTTGGGTGCGGAAGTGAAGCACATCACTGAGTGGCACAGCACTACCATCTTTCAACAGAATTGCTAATCGACCTAGACTCGCAAGGTCGCTCCGCTCAACCTCAGGCAAAATCACGCGCACTTCAATCTCATCATCACCACGCGTGAAGATTTGCAACAAATGGCCGTCATAGGCTGCGCGCAACTGACGTCCCACCTCTTCCACGGTCAGGCCTAGAGTTTCACCCAGTGGCGTGAGCTTATAAATCAACTGCTCCTTGCCCCACGGCATATCGTCTTCAACAGTGGTCACGCCCGGCAAGCTGCGCATCGCCGCCGTAGCTTGATCAATCGCAGCCTTCAATTGACGTGGATCTTTGCCGACCAGACGCAACTCAATATCCGTTCCGGGTGGGCCATGTTTACGCTCAGCAATCGTAACGCGCTCCAAACCAGCCGCTACAGGAACGCGCGTGCGCCACTCTTCGATAAAGGCACTCAAGCGCACATCCCGATCACCAAATGGCACCAGCTGCACATCAATAGTCGCAAAGGCATCCCCGCGGCGAATCGACCCATTGGTATTTGAACTGGAACGCCCCAACTGGGTTTGCACTGAACGAATTAATTCGCCACCAAAATATTCTTCGGTTTCACGCAAGGCAAGACGTACCGATTCGGCATAACGTTCGGTTGTTTGACCGGGCGTGCCAGAGACAAAACTGATGCTTGCACTGGCCATGTCGCCTTCTGGCATGGGGAAAAAAGTAAAACCGATTCGGCCGCCGGCGAGCAAGCCAATCGCCAGAATCAAACTAGAAAAGATTGTTGCAAGCGTGGTGCCACGATTTGACAATGCCCAACGCACCGCATTACGAAAGCGGCCATCACGAAATGCATTGAAGCGACGATCAAAGCGTGCGCGAAAACTTTCTGGCTTGATCTTGTGCTGATGCGCAAAGCTGTGGCGTAGGTGTCCGGGCAAAATCAGGAAACACTCCACCAATGAAGCCAGAATCACACAAACGATAATGAGCGGAATATCGAAAAGAATATTTCCCATCATTCCACCGACCAACATCAACGGTAGAAAAGCAGCAATGGTGGTTAACGAGGACGAGAATACGGGCGCCAACATGCGCCGCGCCGCACCTTCTGATGCGCGTTGTGGCGCCTCTCCAGCATCGTAATGTGCTTGGGCATCCTCTCCTACAACAATCGCATCATCAACGATGATACCCAGCGCCATGATTAGCGCGAACATGCTCACCATGTTGATACTACCGCCAACGGCATGCAGCACAGCCAAGGTCGCAAGGAAGGATGTTGGAATGCCCACTGCAACCCAAAACGCCACGCGACCATTTAGGAATACAAACAGAATGGCTAAAACCAGCAACAAGCCACCGGCACCATTCTTCACTAATAACATCAAACGTTCCCAGATCAGCGTCCAGTTTTCGTCAAAGATTTCCAGTTGCACGCCTTGTGGCAAAGTTGGGCGGACAGCATCGGCCCAAACATGCATGATTTCGGCAGAGTCCAATGCATCCGCACTCTCGGTGCGCATGACCATCATCTCAACTGCCGGCTTGCCATCAAAACGCACCCGCGTTTCTTGTCGCTTGGGTCGTTCTTCGATCTGAGCAATATCCCCCAAGCGCAATAATTCACCATCACGCCCTGAACGCAGTGAGAGGTTTTCAAAATCGAGGGCGCTACGCCGCTGCTCCAATCCACGCAACGCACGTGCACCGCTGTCGTCGCCTGCTTCACCTGCAGGAATGTCCCGACTCATTTGCCCAACACGGTCGCCGATTTGGTCCAGTGACAAGCCTAGGTCGACCGCTGTTGCCATGGGTACCTGAATTGCGACTTCCTCTTCAGGGAGACCGGTAATCACTACGTCTGCAACACCGCGGCTAATCAGTTCGCGCTCAAACTGACGTACCAGTGGACGTAACTCATCGATAGGACCATCGGTAGTAACCGCAATGCGCGCAATGGGCTCATTTCGGACCACGAGTGTGACCTCTGGACGCTCTGCGGTAGACGGTAGATTGCGCACCAAATCGACACGCTCTTTCACTTCGTCGACTGCAGTCCCCATGTCGGTTCCGCCATAAAACTCAAGCGTGACCGATGAGATGCCGTCACTCGTGGTTGAACTCATGCGTTTTACTTGATTTACATCACGCAGTTCGCGCTCAAGGGGTGCTGTCACCGAAGACTCAACATCCTCTGCCGATGCACCCGGCCAAACCACACGCACACTGACCACATCCAAGGCGAAAGTCGGCAGAAACTGCCGATTCAATTTCTGCAGGGCATACAAGCCTGCCAGCAGCATCAAGATCATTAACAGGTTGGCAGCGACTTTGTGCTGCGCAAAGCGCCCGAGCAAATCAGTGTGCATCGGTGCGCTTAAATTGTTGCTAGGAGGCTGGCTCATTGTGAAGCCGCATCGCCGATCAACTGTACCGCGCGCCCTTGAATTGCATCGGGCAATTGGGTAACCAATATACGATCACCTTGCACCAGCAATGGGCTGCGGATCAGCACTGTGCTGCCTTGCGTGCCCATATGTTCACCTAGCCACTCCACTGCGATCGCTTCCAATCGATCTTCCGCAGTGATGCGATAAATTCGATCAAGGCTATACAAGGCAGTAAATGGTAAAGCGACCACCTGGCTTTGCGCCGGAAGCTGCAAACGCAGACTGAAGGCGCGGCCCAAAGCAATCTCCGCTTGTTCGGCGTTCACGCGAAACAAGCCATCGATCCCGCCGCTGCCGCGATTGGCGTTCGCAGCAAGTCGGTCCAGGCGTAGATTCAAGACAGCGCCATCCAGCTCGCCTTGCGCGGTCAAAACCTCTCCGCGCTCTAACGCAGCACGGACTTGTGCCACAAAACGTGCAGGGATTTGTGCGCGCACTTCTGTACGCGCTAACTCATGTAATTTTAGTAATGGATCTCCTGCACGGACCCGTTCGCCTTGGCTCACAGAAACTTCGAGGATGCGCGCTGTAAAGGGTGCGCGGATTTCCGTACGCACCAGATCCAGCTCCGCTTGCTCGAGTAAGGCGCGATTGCGCGCAACGGAGGCTTCTGCCTGCTGAAACGCTGCGCGCGTGCGGTCGACGTCTTGCTGACTAATGGCTTGGCTGCTGAGTAGGCTTTGCATGCGTTCGAGTTGCATGCGCTGTAATTCCACCTCCGCTTCGGCATTCACCAGATCAGCTTTGCGTTGTTCGCGCAGCAGAGAAGCATCGCGAGGATCGAGCTGGATCAATAACATGTCAGCAGTAACGGTTTGGCCTTCAAGGACGGGTACGGACTCAACATAAGCGGTAATCGCAGCGGTGAGCTTGCTGGTGCCGGGCGACTCGGTAACGCCATACACCAACACTTCTGGATGTAAGGTTTCAATCTCAATCGACTGCGCCGCCACTTGGGCGCGTAATTCGGTTGGCTGGACCGGTGGCGGCTCAGGCTTGGTGGCGCGCAGCATCACAAATACGGCAAACGCTGCCAATAAAATCAGCCATGGGCGTAAGCCACGCTGATTCCAAATTTTGGTGCGGAGGTTTTTAAGCACATGGAAGCGCGATGCGGGCGACAGGTTCATGCTGGAATTATTCTTCTTGATTGGTTCTGGATAGATCGAAGTTCGAGTCAAAGGTTTCTTATTGTTTAATTCAGCCTGGGACTTCAGCGTCCGAGCCGCATCGCGATGAGCTCTAGAGACTCCAAGGCGCGATTTCGGTTCAGTACTCTACCGAAAACCTTGCACCGAAGCAGGATATTGCTGTGTCGTTGTTGCAATTTATTCGGCCTCGCTTACGTGTTCAGAAGCCACTCTTGCATGTTCTCGTTTTGTTCCCTATGCTGCGTCCATGGGAAATACCTACACCGAACTCACGGATCGCCAGCTCGCCACCCTGGATTTCATTCGTACCTACATCGCTCGTAACGGGCGCAGCCCGAAGCTGGTTGAGGTTGCGGATGGCATCGGCATTCAGTCCCGCGGCGTCGCGCATCGCTACGTACAAGCCCTTGTAGAGGCTGGCTTGCTGGAACACCATGCGGGTCGACATCGCGGTCTACGCATCGTTGACGACGAAGATCGCCTTCCACCTTCACCGCTCGAATTGCCACTGGCTGGCCGTATTGCTGCGGGCCTACCGATCGAAGCCATTGAGGGACACGAGCGGATTAATCTAGCCGATTTCTTAGTCGGCGACGGTCGCTTTGTTCTCCGGGTGAAGGGCGACTCGATGATGGATGCCGGGATTCTTGACGGCGATTTGGTCGTGATTCAGTCACAACCAATCGCCCGAAATGGGGACATTGCGGTGGTCATCCTCGATCGCGAAGAAGCCACGTTGAAATACTTCTTCCGTGAAAAAGATGGCAGCGTGCGGTTGGATCCGGCAAACAGCAGCCTTTCGCCCATGCGTTATTCCGCAGAAAGGGTCGAAATTCGCGGGATTGTGGTGGCGCAACTTCGCAGCTATTAATGCTTGTTCTGCATGCCTATGCTTTGGCGCCAACATGAATCTTCCTGGTTCCGTAGTTGGTTTGACAGTCCCCGGCGGCTGTCGCAGAATGGATCTAATTCGATGTTTTCTAAAGTACTTGAAAATGGGAGATGAGTAATGAAATTATCACGCACACTGATGGCTGCAACTGCACTCCTCGCTTCTTCTGCAGCGATGGCTCAGTATTGGGGCGGTGACCGTTACAATGGCTATGGTGACTACAACGATTGGCCAGTTTGGACGCCGATGTATTGGATGGAAGAGTTTTTCGATAACGGCTTCGGGAACAACGACGATTACGGTTATGGTGGTTATGGCTATAACCCATACGGTTATGGTGCGCCTTATGGTTATGCTCCGTTCAGCGGCTATGCTCCTTATGGCACTCCTCCGGGCTATGGTTATGGCTATGCGCCACCGACCGCCCCAGCTGCGCCGCAGGTACAGTAATCCTACCGTCACAGTCCAAGTACGCTTGATTCATCCTGCCTGACTCCGAATATGTGGAACCGCATCCCGCCTGGCATCAAACTTCTTGGCGCATTGGTTGTTCTGTTTGGAGTCTGGCAATACCTCCAACCTGCCCCCACGCCGACCTACTGTGGTAAAGGCAATGCCAAAGGTGCAGCCGCATGGGAGCGCTGTGTGGCTGGCGACTGGATTGAAGTAGACGACCCGCGTTTATTCCTGCTGGTCTGCGATACTCAAGCCCACAAACTGAGCTTTGGCGGCGCA
>JGI10211J34971_10002811_pt1 | contig 14030 bp, 6 predicted proteins | sample Etolagsediment_FD_34971 | JGI IMG/M metagenome (IMG submission 34971) | reverse complement strand
AGGCACCTTCCTCCAGGCAGTTGAGAGTGCCGCCTTCCTCAGTTCCGACTCCAAAGGCATGACCAGCGCCCTGAAAGAAAACAGGATCGATATCGCCCTCAACTGGAAACCGGTTTATTTTCTGAAAGATAATCGCAATTTTCTGGATATGATCGAAGTGCAGCCCGGTTATGCAGAAAAATTCCCCCTCGTCATGGGCAGCCTCAGCTATTCGTCTCAACCCGAAGCCGCCGCAGAGTTTCTGGAGTTCTGCAGCTCAGAGCACGCACGCAGCGTCTTCGAAAACTATGGTTTCTGATGTTTGACCGTCTCCTTCTCAACCTCCGTGATCCCATTCTGGGGCGTTTTGCCTTCCTGCTCGCCGTCACGGTGCTCACACTCTCCGCAACCTTCGGTCTCTATATGCAGCTGGAAAACAGCAGCAGTCGCTCCGCCGCCGAAGTAAAGAATATTCAGACCAAGACCACCCTCACTCTCCTCCTCCAGAAAAAGGTGCATAAGCTGCAGTCACAGTTTCAGTCCATGCTCCTGTCCCTCTCCCTGCCCGAACTCAATACCTACCATAAAAGCATCACTGATGATCTCCTGACCATGGAACAGGCGCTTGAAACCATTGAAAAGGGCGGTCAGCATATTGAGAAAAGCTGGGTGAATTTCGGGAATCTGACTTTCATAGAAACAGAATATGTCTACCGCAACCCCCACCCCGATGACCTCAGCCTCTCAGCCATCGAGCTCAGATCGAATCTCAGACGCATCTCAGAAATGAATATCAGCGGCTATCGCCTGGTCAAAACAAGCATTGCCGGCAGCCTGCGGGCCGATGGGCGCGATCGCGAGGTAATGCTCTACTATAAACAGCTGGCGCCTCTCTTTAACAGGACCATGGAGCACTCAAACCGCCTTTTTGCCGATGCAGAAAAGCAGCTCAACGCAGAAATGGAACGCAATCAGAAGCGGATCCGGCGCTATCACTGGATTTTTATCTCAGGTCTGGCCCTGGCCGCCATCCTGCTCATCAGTGTGGGAACACGAGTCTACAGGGATATTGACCGCCTCCTCAATGCCCGGCGCAGAGCCGAACAGTCCCTCAGGGAAATGAACGAAAATCTTGAAGGCCTGGTCAAACGCCGGACCCGTGCCCTGGAAACTGAGATCGCCATCCGTAAGAAAACCCGCAGCGAACTCACAGAACAGACTCTCTTCCTCACCAATGTGCTGGAAAGTCTCAGCCACCCCTTCTATGTCATCAATGTTGAGGATTACGAGGTCGTTATCTCAAATACCGCTGCACGGGACGGGTCTAAAACAGCTGAAACCACCTGCTATGCCCTCACACATCGCCTCAGTGAACCCTGTACCGGCCTGGATCACCCCTGCCCCCTCAGGATTGTCCTCGAGACACAGAAACCGACAAGTGTGGAACATACCCACTTCGACAGCGATGGCAGACCGCGGCAGGTGGAGGTCTTCGCATACCCTATTTTTAATGAAGAGGGCAAGGTCATTCAGGTCATCGAATACTCCCTCGATATCACCGAAAAGAAAAATGCCCAGAAAGCTCTGGCCGACTACAGCAGCACCCTGGAAAAGGAAGTGGAAAAACGAACCCTTGAACTGCAGAGGGAGATCGAGTATAAACGCTATATCGAGGCGGAACTGGTTAAGAGCGAAATGCACTTCCGAAAGATTATCAGCGCCGTCAATGATGTGATCATGATCGTCAGTTCCACAGGTGTCATCGAATATGTGAGTCCTTCAGCTGAATCGATGCTGGGCGCCCTGCCGGAGGAACTGCTGGGTGAGGATGTCTTCAGCCTCCTGGCCCCTGAAGAACTCAAAAGCCTCCGCCTAGAAGAAGAGGAGTTCATTGCCTTTGTCCGCAATCACCGTGTCGCCGAACTCCGTGTTCTGGACCGAAAAGGCCGCGAGCGTATCTTCGATGCCTCCTTCCGAGATATGCTGGAAGATCCGGATATCTCAGGTATTGTCCTCACCGCCCGCGATGTCACTATCCGGCGGCAGATGGAAGATGAACAGCGGACTCTCCTCCTTACCATAGAACAGAATCCCGGCTCCATCGTCATCACCGACCACACAGGCACCATCGAATATGTGAATAAAGCCTTCACCGAGATCAGCGGCTACAGCGCCGGGGAAGCCATCGGACAGAATCCCCGTATCCTGAATTCAGGTCAAACCCCCGACGCCGTCTTCAAGGAGATGTGGACAACCCTTACTGCCGGATCCGTCTGGCGCGGAGAATTCATCAATAGAAAAAAGAACGGCGAAATCTACACCGAATCCGTCACCATCCTCCCTATCCGCGAAGACAACGGTCGGATCAGCCACTTTGTCGCCATTAAAAACGAACATTCAGCCTGAAGCGGCTCTGCAGTCGGTCTCTCTCAACTCATTTGATATAAAGCATTTTCCCCGTTCCGCTCCAGGCACCTGAGCGGATCTGATAATAGTACACTGCAGACCCGGCAGTCTCACCGGTCAGCGCAGCGGCATTCAGGACTTTCTCATGCAGACCGGCATTCAGAACCCCGAAGGTCTGACGGTAAACCGCTCTTCCCAGCAGATCATATATAATCAGCTCGGTATCAGCGGCCTCACTGAGCGTGAAGCGTATCCGCGTCCAGGGGTTGAAGGGATTGGGAAGGTTCCGGTGAAGGACGAAGAAGTGGCTTGCATCGGCATGTCTCAATGAAACTGCAATGTCCTCCGCGCTGAGAAGAAAGGGATCATCCACGCCTCCGTAGGATGAACCGCTCTGAAAGATCACTGTTTCACGGAGCTCGAACACGCTGTCCAGGGCCTCTGAATAGAATTTGAACCTGATCTCTTCACCGGAGCTGTTGGCGTAGATCAGCAGGTAATACAGCCCAGAGCCGCCCGAGACTGTCCGCCCCGCCAGGCCGCGTACTTCCTGACCCTGAAATGCCGCCAGGGTACCCTCAGGCATTTCCTCCCCGCTCTCCCACTGCACCCGGGCCGTCAGGGTCGCTACATGCTCATAGCTGTGAATGTCCAGCTGCCAGTCCGGAGGTATCTGAGCCAAAAGCCCTCCCATCCCCAGAATCAGGACAGTCATGCATATCCGGATGCCGGCTGATCTCATGTATCCTCCCATATCCTACCTCAGCAGTGTCACTTTGCGCAGCTGCCTGAATTCCCCAGCACCCCGGGCATGCATGAGAACAAGGTAGACGCCGCTGGCAGCCTCCCTGCCCAGCCCGTCCCGACCGTTCCACACCGCCTGGTAATAACCCGCCGGCAGGTCTCCCGACAGCAGACTGCGGATCTTCTGTCCGCGAATATTGTAAACCGTGATTTCCACCGATGCATCCTCCGGCAGACCGAATCCCATTTTTGTCACAGGATTGAAGGGGTTGGGGAAGTTCTGCGAAAGACTGTATTCCTCAGGCACATAACCCTTGTCTCCGGGCCGCAGAGGAAGTTTTGAAAGGAGTTGAGGCCTCAGCGGTTCTCCGATCACATCATCAGCCCGAAATCGCAGGCGCTCTGCCCCCCGGTACATGATATCTTTGTCCGTGTCATAGATCCTGAAACTGATTTCCTCCTCGTCCTGACCGTAAATCGTCAGAAAACAGCGGTATTCTCCGAGCCGGGGCAGCAGAAGAGGACGGGCAGCCCCGCGCAGTTCCTCAGCGCAGTAGGCCAGGAGGACGTCCTCAGGATCCAGGATCCCCAGTGTGTCGCTGATCCACAGAGCTGTCACCGACATATTGTCCCTGAATGTCCTGCTGTCCACCGACCAGGGAATCTCAGGCAGAGCCTCATCCCTGTCGGAAAGTCCCTTCGCCAGAAGCCCCGTCGACCCGCTTTTTGCATTGCCTGCCGGATAGATCAGGGTGTCCTTCCGCGAGAGCCGGATCTTATACCCTTCTCCCGGACTCATCCATTCCAGGGAACCCAGCCAGCCGAGTCCGCTGACATACTGACAATAGGCGCTCTGGCTTTTCACCACGTCGTTGTCCTTCGCCTCAAGTGTGGCCAGCGCCTGATTCACGTTGATATTTTTCTGCGGCAGATAAGCGGTCCAGTTCCAGCCGGCATTCAGCAGAAGGTCCACAGTATCCGGGAAAATCGGAAAACCGACATGATCCAGAACACCGGGAGCAGACAGATCCGAAATGAACATCCGCCCCTGCTCCAGACCCTGTTCCGCCAGGGGACCGGTCCACTGCGACAGCTGCTCTGAGTACTCTGCATAGGCGTGATGGGCGATGATGCGGTCTCCTGAACTGAATTCCAGACCCTCCAAAAGAACATTCAGATCAGATGCGGCAGCCCGGTTCTCAAGATTGAGGGAAAACCAGCTGAAACCTTTTCCGAGCTCGATATTCTGCGCCTGTGTCCCGAGGGAATTCATGATCACCGGCTCCACCGGTGTTCCCAGCACCATATCATCCACAAAGACGATGCTGGTGTCAATCCCCCAGAATTCTGTACAGGCCGTGCGGTCCCAGACATGGAACTCCACCTGTTCTCCGCTGTAGCTGTTACTGTAAACGGTGAGATAGACCAGGTGCTCGTCCAGAAGAGGGTCGTACTCAACGTCCGCTGCACCCCGGCATTCCCCGTCCACAAAGGCTCCCAGCCGGTCATAGAAATCTTCGCTGGGATTCCCCGTGATATGAAGTTTGGCCGTAATGTTCATAGAATACAGAAAATCCTTTTCGTTCACGGTCCACTCCGGAGGAGGACACATCCGGATCAGATCCAGGCGCAGCACTTCCTGCCCCTTGGATGTTTCTGCATAGAGCAGGTCCTGATATTCCCCGTTATTGAGGGCGGGATCGATGGTAAAACGGATCTCGAACTGCCCGCCGGGATTGATCTCTCCCTCCCTCGGGAAGGGAATAAGCCAGTCCGGAACCTCTATCAGCCGGAAGCTTTCTGCGCTGGAACCGATATTGTTCAGGACGCTGAGGTATTCCTTATCCACATCGATATAGGACAGAAGGGTCATCTGCGGACTGCCCCAGGCCACAGGATTCCTGTTCACCTCAAAGCTCCACTCAAGCGTATCGCCGGGATTGCCGTTCAGATCGGAATACCCGAAGACCCTGGCCGTGAGCCGGTGATTCTCAATATATTTATTCTGAATATTCGGTGTGATCACCAGACGGTTTTCCGAGACCGAGACCTGCAGGTCGGTGATGCGTCCGCCGCTCTGCCCGTCGTAGAGTATGACCTGATCCGGACCCAGTGTGGCCGGATTCACAGGCTCCGTAAAATTGACGGCGATCTCGTCGGTCATATTCAGGACAGCGTCCACAGGCTCGGCGCTTCCCAGCATTTTCGGCGCCTCCCTGTCGATCACTCCGCGAAGACCCGGCATGTCATTGAGAAGCAGGGAGTCCAGGCAGTAGGAACGCAGCCTCAGGTCGTAGACACCGTCTGNCATGTCCCGGGGCACCACCCACTGCAGGGCCGCCGCCACCTGCTGACGGGCACGCAGGGTATCAGCCGAAAGACTGCCGCCGGGCACAGAATACCACTGCTCCGAACCGAGCTGCCGATACTGCAGTTCAATGGTCTCAAAATAGCTCTGGCTCAGGTCATAGCCGCTGATGATCACCGACAGCGTGTCACGGCTGCCAATGTTCATAACCCAGTCCGGACCGGGTTCGTAGATCTCCGCCTCCGTGCAGGGCCGCGCAAAATTCACACTGAAGGGCAGCGAGAATCCGCTGGTGACCCCGGCGTAATTGCTCTCACAGCCAGGGGCGAATTTCAGTCTCAGGTTGTCATATTCGTAGTGATCCCCCTCTCCGCGGCGCACCCTGACCTGGGCATAGCTTCCTTCCCTGGCACCGAGGGTGTAGGATATGGGCCCCACATAGGGCTGTCCATTGATTTCGATCTCGGCCCCCAGCGGATTGGAGGACTGTACCAGGGACAGGAAATAGCTGCGTTCACCGTCATTGTCGTTGCGCAGAAGAACCCTGAACTCCGCCGAGGCATCCGCCAGCACATTGTTCTGCACAGCCTCGCCGTCCCATTCCATGTAGGGCACATCCCGGGGAATGGACACCACCTCCCCCCGCTCATTCTGCCATTCTTCGTAGGGACAGGAGGAATGCCCGGCTATGAGATGGAACACCGGCGTGCCGTAGGACGGGTCGGAACCCACACTGACACTGTAGTCGTCTCCGAAATCATCATCATCCAGTGTGAAGGACGAGGTATTGCTCACGGTCCTCGCACTGCTCTCCGTCCGACCAAGGTTGAAATCGAAACTGTATTTGCTGGAGCGGGAAATGCCGAAACCCTCGTTGATCTTAAGGCCGCACTCCTGAGCCAGGGACAGATTCAGATCCAGACCCACTTTGATGCTGTTCTTGTCAGTAACGGCCGAGCTGCGTGAGAGGGTAAAGGGTCCGGCAGCCCCTTCAAAGGAATAGTTGGACGTATCCGCAGTCCGCCAGCGCAGCGCATCCTCCCGGGCCAGAACCTTCAGCCAGCGGTCCACATCATCGAGTTTGCTGCTGTCCGCCGCACTCAGCATATAGAGTTCGGGAATGAGGATCTCCTCGATATACTTGCGGGTGTACACAAAGGTCGTGGCATAGCCGTCCGGTACAAACATGATCTCCGTATCCAGCGCATAGTAGGGAACGCCCCCCTCATCCCGGCTGATACGAAGCACATAGGTCTTGCCGTACAGGAGATTGAGGGCCCCGCCGATAAAGAGATCCAGATCTCCGTGACTGCCGGCCACATCCACTCCCGTCCCCGTTTGAAATATGCTCTCGGTTGAGAATGACATCTCGTGAGAGGTATTGGAAGCCAGTGAAAAGGTGCTGCTCAGACCCGTCGACAGTTCATATTTACTCTCCACCGAAAGTTCCGTGGAGAAGCCCAGCCCCACCTCCGTCGTGACCTTGGTTCCCAGATTCACTTTTGTCTCGGTTTCCCGGCCGATACTGCCGCCCATATCGATCTCCAGGCCCGTCGTCTGCGTCTGTGAGGAGCTGAAAGAGGCATAGCTGTTGTCACCCGGGGGCCGCCTCAGGATGAGATAGGGTATGTCCGGAGCCGTTGTCGTGAAATCCATCTGCTGCGGAACATTGCCCAGAACAACGGCATAGCCCACCGCCGAAGCACGCCTGCCCAGCAGGTCCTTTGCCTGCACCTCGATTTTCTTGTGGTAGGGACGGCTCCCTGCCGTACTGATATTGGGTCTGCCTGCAATCACCTCATAGCGCACATGCCCCTCAGCACCGAAAGCCAGTTCCATCGTATCGCTGACCGAGTCCTCCGTCCAGCGGTCACTGATATGGTCGAAGATCTGAAACACGCCGCTGTCCACTGGGCAGTTCATGGCATTCCAGTATTCCTCATAGGCGAACAGATCCAGACTGTCCGGCCGATTCTGAACAAAACCGTTATGCCCCAGAGCGTTTTTCTTAAACCCGCTGATCCTCAGCTTCACTGGAGAACGGTAATTGAAGTCCAGAGTATCCTCAACCCCGACCCAGGCGCTGTCGCTCAGACTGTAGGAGGATTCCGTGTTCAGCACTTTTCCGCTGCCTTTGAAGTAATCACTCATATCCAGCAGATTCGGAACTGCCGGTGAATAGACCCGGTCCACGTCCACCTTCACCGCCAGCTGATAGTTCTGCGGCGGCAGGTTTGAAAAGGTGTAGCGGCCCGAGGCATTCACGCTCACTACCCTGCTGAATTTTCCACTCACCGGTCTCAATTCCACCGTGGCCACCGCCGCCGGTCCCAGAGGATAGCCGCAGACGCCGCCGGTCACCGTTCCGGTGAGGTCCCTCGTCTTATGATCCGTAAAATCCGCGTTCTTATCCGACACAATATCCGTAAAACTGTAGAGCCGCGGCACAAAATCCGTGGCCGCCCGGCTGCTGCGCTCAGGCTGAATGACGGCATCTGCACCGGGCTCCAGCTCCACGCGGTAGAAACCGTCTGCATCCGTGCTGGTCTTGATCTCGCCGTTGACACGGATCAGAATGCCCTGTTCACCGCACTGCACTCCCCCGGTATTCTCCTTGTTGAAATAGACAAAACCTGTGATGCTCATGAGATTCACCACCGTGAAGTCCTGGTTCAGAGCCGTGCTGCTGTTGTCATGAAGGCTCACATCCCGGCCGCTCACATTAAAATCATGGAAGGCCTTGGTCGGCGTGAGACGGAAAAGGGTTCCCTCACTGCCGTAGTTGATATTGCTGAGCGCAAAGTAACCCTCTTCATCACTGTAGGCCGTGGCGTAAGCCGGCGCCCGGGTCTGACTCCAGCTGTCCTGCCCGGGACTGATCAGGCTTCCGTTCAGACTCTGATCCACAGCATTGGTCACCACGCTGCCGCTCCCCACATCAAAATTCATCAGCAGAAGCATATCGGGATGGTTGACCGTCTGCCCCGTACGGTAGTAAAGGTAGCGTGTATGATCCCTGAGCAGCTCTTCAGCCGTTCTGGCCGAAGCCCAGATCCGCAGTTCATCAATATTGCCGCGGAAGTTCTGCCCCGCCTCCCCGCCGGCCAGCGTCAATTTTTCCGTACTGCTCACCGATGAAGCGCTGAGAACCGAAGTCTGTCCGCCGTTGAGGGTGACGGCTTCGCCGTTCAGATACAGCCGCAGAGCCCCGTTCTCCCGCACAAAGGCCGCATGTGTCCATTCACTGACCGGTACAGGCTCATCGGAAAGCGCCAGATCCGAGCCGTTCTGTGTTATGACCACAAACAGCTGCCCGCTGTCCTCCCGCAGCTCCAGAGACCAGGCGGACACTTTCTCCAGAAGGGTCTGGGACTGCAGCTGAAGAGGCCGCAGCCAGACTTCCACAGTGGCCGCCTCCAGGGCGCCGGGATCCAGAACATTGAGCTCCGGGCGATGGGGGATGTCCAGATAGGAGTCCACTCCGTCGAAATACATGGAATAGCCCCAGTTGGGCGTCAGCTGCACTTTCACATCCGGGATCTTCGTCCCCTGCTTTGACAGGATATTCCCGGAAATAAAACCTGTTGTGGATGTCTTCCCGATGACCTCGGCCGCATCCCCCGTATAGCCGAAAACATTTTTCCCCATGAGTCTGTAGAGATACTCGGTGCCCACATTCAGGTCCGNNCTCTTATCGCTGTAACTGTCATACTTCACNGGATAGTTCTCGTAGATCAGCACATCATCCCGGTAGATGTCGTGACGCCGTGTGGCCGGNGGAAGGTTGGGGTCATAGTGCCAGCTGAGGTCAATGCGGTCCGGATAGATCTCGTAAAAGGCNCTGGCCTGCGCCCTTCCCGGCGTGCGCAGAAGNNTGCTCCATGCGCCCAGGTCCATCTTCAGACCCGCCGAGGACAGGACTGTCGTGTTCAGAACAGGCTGACCGACAATGACTGTCATCGAACCGCTCTGCCGGGCCTCCCCCAGCATGACAGGCGCGATATATCCCTGTACCGTGACGGCAGCCCCGCTCACCACCGTCACATCCGTCGTGTAGGCTCCCAGTCCGCCGGCGCAGAACAGGCCCAGCAGACTCAGAACACCGACACATTTTCTTCTATGTTTCTTTGCAGAATCTATTTTCATCACTTTCTCCCGGGATCTTGGAAATTGCATTTGAGGAACAGCCGTCCGCCAAACACCTCCCTATCTTCGCTGCATCAGCTTTTCCAGGGCCTGAAGTCTCTCCTCCAGCTCCCGGATCTTCTCGCCCTGAGTCTCGATCAGGGCCTGCTGCTCCTGCACCGCCTTGATGGCAAGCACCGAGAAATCCTCGTAACTGATACCCATGTTGTCCTCCTGATCCGAGACGGTGTTGTACTCCGGCAGCACCTCCAGAACCTCCTGTGCCACAAATCCAATATGCAGCTTCTCCATCTCCGCCTGCGTCTTCATCAGATAGACCGACGGTTTCAGACGCATCACCCTGTCCAGCATCGGGGGCATGGCGTCAATATTCTTTTTCAGGCGACGGTCCGAACTGTGATGAAAGGCACCGTCCGAGGGTTCCAGCCAGGCCTCCCCTCCGCTCTTGCTGCGAAAGACCAGATCGGCATCGTTGGTCTGATTGTCTATCCCAATGTCCCAGTAGTAACCCTTCATGGCATCATTTTCATTGATCTCCAGCCGCAGAGGATAGGCATTCGCATCGTAGGAAACAGAACCCGCCAGAACATGCAGGGCCCGCACCGGCGCCGTCGTTCCCAGACCAAAACGCCTCGTGTGGGTAAGCACCGCCTGACTGGCGTACTGCGTCACGTCACCCGTCGTGCTCAGCGTCCTGAAAAACAGGCTCCCCGTCCCGTCACTGCCCCAGTCGATCACTCCATTCTGACTGGCATAGACCAGATGCGTCCCGCCCAGATACATATTCCCGGACGCCGCCATATTTCCGTTCACATCACTCTTCCACAGCACCGTGCCAAACGGCGTTCCCAATGTGCTGGCCTTTGTGAAATACAGCCCCCGGCTCCCCAGCCCCAGTGAATAAGGCTCATTGCCGAAATTCCAGTCCTGTCCGCTGTGCAGCGCCGTAAAATCCCCCATCAGCTCGTTCCAGCCGGTTTCCATCAGATCCCTGCCGTGCCCGTTCACCACAATCCCCGTCGTATTGTCCACATGCAGACGCTTCACATAAGCCTCTCCGTTCACATGCAGGTCATAGGCCGGCGCAGACGTGTTGATCCCCACCTTCCCCGACTTGGGAACAACATTGTCAACCCCCGCCACCGAAGCGATCGCATAAGGACTCAGCGTCATTTTCACCCGCGGCTGCATCTCCTCCGCATCATCCACCGATATGCCCAGCCAGTACTCACCATTGAAATCCAGATCCTCCAGCGCCAGTGTGCTGAGCTGATTCCCACTCCCCAGCACCGCATTGTACACACCGTTGAGAACATTCAGATTCTGCGTCTCCTCCCACTGCAGCGTCCCGTCCTCATACAGCCGGAAAGTGAAATTCCTCGCACCATCCGCCACCGATGCCCCCGTATCATCCCGCAGCACACCCTGTATGCTCAATCCCTGTGCCAATAACGGTATAGAAAAAAGTACCAGACAAATTGTGAATACAGCTAACTTTTTCATTTCCCAACCCTTTCTGAAAATGATTTTCAATATAAATAACCACAGTTAAGCATTTCTCAAATATAGGTGCAACACACCACTTTTTCCAAGCACTGTAATTACAAAAATTTAATTCTATAACTCAATGTGAATAATGCACTGCACCCACCCCCATTCCAGCCCCCCTTCCCCTCATCCGCCCATCGGCGCCCATCCGTGCCCATCCGTGCCATCCGCGTCAGCGCCGTTCACAATTCATTGCCTTATCTGCGCCCATCCGTGCCCATCCGTGCCATCCGCGTCAGCGCCGTTCATCTGCGGTATCCGCGGCTCTTCATCCTGTCATCAGCGGTCCTATTAAAAAGGATTGCCCTTGTCATTCATTATCCTCAACTTCCTCCAATGCGGGACACCCGTTTCAAAATTCGCACTCATCACAGCGATACAAGAAAGAAGGTATCATAACATGGACGAAAAAAAAGATATACAGTCCATAGGCAATATCGAGATCGTCTTCCTCAGGGTTGAGGACTACGATGAAATCAAGGAGTCCATGCAGGAAGCCTATTCCAACATGCCTGAAGCCTACTGGCGCGAAACCCATATAAAATCCCTGATCAGCAAATTCCCCGAAGGTCAGGTGGGCATCCGCGTAGATGATGAACTCGCAGGCTGCGCCCTGTCCATCATCGTCGATTATGACGCCTTCGATGACAAACACACATACAGAGAGATCACAGGCGCCTACACTTTCAGCACCCATACCGAGAAGGGCACCGTACTCTACGGTATCGATATTTTTATCCGACCGAAATTCAGAGGTCTCAGACTCGGCCGCAGACTCTATGACTACCGTAAAGAACTCTGTGAGAAACTGAACCTGAAAGGGATCGTCTTCGGCGGACGTATTCCCAACTACCATCAGTACTCCCCCGGGATCACACCCCGCGAATACATCGAAAAGGTCAGAAATAAACTGATTCACGACCCCGTTCTCGATTTCCAGATGTCCAATGATTTTCACCCCCTCCGTATCCTCAAAGGCTATCTCGAAGGCGACAGGGAATCCCAGGAATATGCCGTGCTCCTGGAATGGGATAATGTCTATTATGAGAAGAAAAGCAGCCGCGCCGCCACAACCAAATCCATCGTCAGACTCGGCCTCGTGCAGTGGCAGATGCGACTCTATAAAAACCTCGACGAACTGATGCAGCAGGCAGAATATTTCGTCGATGCCGTCTCCGGCTACAGAGCCGATTTCGCCCTCTTCCCGGAATTTTTCAACGCCCCCCTGATGTCCGGTTTCAACCATCTCTCGGAAGCAGAAGCCATCCGCAAACTCGCCGAATATACAGATGAGATCAAAGGCCGCTTCGCCGAACTGGCCATTTCCTACAACATCAATATCATCACCGGCAGCATGCCCGAACTGATTCACAACGACCTCTATAATGCCGGCTATCTGTGCAAACGGGACGGCGGCATCGAACGCTTCGAAAAACTGCATATCACCCCCGATGAAGCAAAGGTCTGGGGCCTCCAGGGCGGATCCCGCATCCAGGCCTATGACACCGACTGCGGAAAAATAGGCGTTCTCATCTGCTACGATATCGAATTCCCCGAACTCAGCCGCCTCCTCGCCGAAGAAGGCGTCGACCTCCTCTTTGTCCCCTTCCTCACCGACACCCAGAACGGCTATTCCCGCGTGCGGAACTGCGCACAGGCACGCGCCATCGAAAATGAATGCTACGTGGCCATCGCCGGCAGCGTCGGCAATCTGCCCAAAGTCCATAATATGGATATTCAGTACGCCCAGTCCGTCGTCTTCACGCCCTGCGATTTCGCCTTCCCCACCGACGGCGTCAAAGCCGAAGCCACCCCCAACACCGAAATGATCCTCATCGCCGATGTCGATATCGACGCCCTGCGCCACCTCAATCAGTTCGGAAGCGTACGCAACCTCCGTGACAGACGCACCGATATCTATTCCGTCTGCCGCAGCAGCCCCCCGCCCAAACCCCCGAAATGATTCCCACACCCCCAATCCAAAGTCCCCCCCAGCCCCAATCCACAGTCTCCCACACCCCAATCCACGATCCCCCGCCCCCGCCGCAAAGACAGCGGTCTCAACCCTGATCAATCTTCAGTTTCAACCTCTTCAGACAAGGAAAGGATCTGCTCATGAATGAAGCAGCAAAAAGAACCCATCTGAAAACCGGGTTCATCTCATCCCTGGCATTGACTGCCCTGACCGTCCTCGGATTCGCCTTTGCCATGACCGCAATCCCCCCCTCAGGTCCCTACTGCCCCGGCGACTGTATGACATACCCCTTTCTGAATCTCCTCGACTACTATCCAAGAGATTATCTGTGGATGTATGTGATCTCCTTCCAACTCATCGTATTTTTGATATTTGTCATTTCCAACCACTTTAACGCCCCCGAACATAAGAAAATGTTCTCCTTCATCAGTGTGAACTTCGCCCTTCTGACCACAGCTGTCCTGCTCGTCGATTATTTTATTCAGTACACAGTGATTCCGATCAGCATGATGAAAGGACAGACCGATGGCATTGCCCTCCTGACGCAATACAACGGCTACGGAATTTTTATCGCCCTGGAAGAACTGGGCTTCATCCTGATGAGCCTCAGCTTTCTATTCCTCTCCCCCCTCTTTTCACACAGAACCCGTCTCGAAAAAACTCTGAAATGGCTCTATGCAGCCCCCGCTCCCCTCATTTTCCTCTCCTTTGTCTATTACGCAGTCCAATACGGCCTCGACAGAAGCTACCGATTTGAAGTCGCCGCCATCACCGTCGACTGGCTCGCCACCATCATAATAGGCATTCTGTCCACCATATACTTCCAACGCAGACTCAAAGAACCGAATCAAGCAAAATAGACCCGCTCAACACTCTCCAACCCATCCACATCCACCCCGTCCACCCCATCCACACCATCCGCGA
>JGI10211J34971_10002809_pt1 | contig 14036 bp, 9 predicted proteins | sample Etolagsediment_FD_34971 | JGI IMG/M metagenome (IMG submission 34971) | reverse complement strand
CCCGCCGATTCCGAGAAGGCGTTCCAGACCCACCTCAAAGCCGCTGATCTGGGTGACCCCCTGGGGCAGTTCAGCGTCGCCGTAGCTTATGGTCTCGGGCGCGGAACGCACAAAGACTCGAAGCAGGCGTTCGACTGGTTCACCAAGTCGGCGGAACAAGGCTATGTACCCGCCCAGTACAACCTCGGGGCGTACTACGAGGACGGCATCGGCACTGAGAAAGACATGACCAAGGCCCTGTCATGGTATGAGAAGGCAGGCAAACAAGGGGACGGCAAAGCGTTGTATGCCGTGGGTGACTGCTTCTTCAACGGGAAAGGCGTGGAGCGCAACCCGGACCGCGCCAAAGCCTACTTCCGATTCGCCGCAGAACGCGGCGTCCCCGAAGCCAAGGCCATGCTGGATCAACACTTTCCGGAGTAGACGGCTCGACTACTTCGGAAGCCCGTTTGGCGCGGTTAGAAATTCGGAGTGGGGAGGCTATCTTAACCCGTTGCTCTTGCGCGCTATACACTACCGTCGTGCCAATCCGTCGGGCAGAGACGGTGACACACTTTACCAGCGATGACCGTCATGACCGATTCACGGGACCAGAGAGTCACCCCCGACTCTCCCGGCCAAGGCCAAGGCTCTTCTTCGTGGCCAACGACTCAGCCAGCGTCCACCTGGGCGCGGACGCTCATCGCACTTGCCTTTGCCTTCCTGGGCTGCCTGTTCATCTGGATCGCTGCCCCGTTCAACAATTTCATACTGAACTTGGGCTTTATCTCGGACGACTACACGCCGGCCGCGGCGCTTATCTTCGTGTTTGCGTTGCCCTTGCTCGTGAACCCGGTGCTTCGCCGGATTGCCCCGCGATACGTTCTCGGGAAGCCGCACATGGCGTTGGCCGTCGGGATGATGTTGGTCGCAGCTACGCTTCCGGGACAGGGATTGCTGCGGATGCTTCCGTATATGCTCGTGCAGGCCCCACACGACACGGATGCCGATCAGCAACTGGCGGATATCTACGAGGACATGAATCTGCCCGCGAGCCTGTTCCCCGACAAGACAGGCTATGACGCAGCCGGACCTGTCACCGACGACATGTACGGGGCACTGTCACCCGGGGATGTCGTGCCGTGGGATGCGTGGCTTGCACCATTGTTCACGTGGGGAGTTCTGCTGCTGTTCCTGTGGCTGTTTCTGATCGGGCTTGCACTGATCGTGTTCCCGCAGTGGCGGCGGAATGAGCGACTGCCTTTCCCCCTGCTGAACGTCTACAACTCCCTGATCGAGGAACCGGAGGAAGGCCATACCTTCGCCCGTCTGTTCCGAACCCCGGCGTTCTGGTGGGGGGTGGGGATGGTGTTCTTCCTGCTGCTCCTCCGTGGGATGAGCAAGTATTTCCCCGGGCAGATACCTCCGATCCCGCTGGAGTGGGACCTGAGCCCCTACATGAGTGCGCCCCCGTGGAATCGGTTGCCCACGCGAATCAGGATCAACCAGATCTTCTTCGCCTTTGTCGGCGTGGCCTACTTCATGCCCGTGCGCATCAGCTTCTCCATCTGGTTCTTCACCGTTGTCTACGGCATCTACCAGGCGTTGGCGATCACCTACTGGCCTCCGTACTACGGCGCGTCGGTCGAGTACCAACGCAGCGGCGCCACGATCGTGGGCACGCTGTTCATTCTCTGGCTGGGAAGGGCACATTGGCTGCGGGTGGTCCGCACGATGTTCCGAAGGGCGGAGAGCGAGGATGATGTCCGTGATCGACGAGCGGGGTACATGTTCTTCGCGGGAGTCGCAGGGATGTTTGGTTGGTTGGTGTGGGTCGGCGTTCAGCCCATGTGGGCCTTGTTCTTCATCTGCATCGGGTTCATGGTGTCCATCATGGTCACGCGGATCGTTGCCGAGACCGGCATGCCGTTCGTTCGCATCCAAGCAATCTACCCGGAGCAGTTTGCCGAAATGGTACCCGCGAGCTGGGTGTCGCCACATTCGATCCTGTTCTGTGGGTTCATCTCGATGTTCTTCCAGCTTGCCTCACGTACGAGTGTGACAGCCATGGCCGCGCACGCGCTTGGGCTGGGGGAAGACGAGCCGCCTCGGACACAGGCGCGGACGGGGTTGCTGATGCTCGGGGCCTTGGTGGTCGGGCTCCTGATCTGCGGCGGCGCACATCTGTACTTCGCGTACAACTACGATCTGACGCTCGACGGCAACACGGTCAACCCTTGGGGCTTTACGCGCCTGACCGGGGTGCACCGGCAGCTTGTCCAACACTTGCGCGGAAACTGGCCGGCGAGCAAACCGTACAGCCCCGTAGGGCACATTGCGTTCGGAGCGGGTCTCGCGGGTCTGTTGCAGTATCTGTCGCTGGCGTGGCCACGTTGGCCGTTGCACCCGATCGGCCTGGTCCTCGTGTTCTCCTACTATGCGAACGAGGCCTGGGTGAGCATCTTCATCGGATGGGCCCTGAAGAAACTGGTCATTGCGTACGGCGGCTCGCATTTCTACCGTCGGGCTCAGCCCTTTTTCATCGGGTTGATCGTGGGACATGCTCTCGGACTGATCCTATGGTCGGTTGTGCCGGCCATTCTCGGTTTGCTCGGCAGAACATACGTGCGCATCATATTGATGCCGACGTGACGCGGCGGGATGCGTTGCGCGGCGTCCGGCATACGCATTCGAACGAGGTAAGACGGTGCAAAGACGGACAATCACACACCTGATCGCGGGAGTCTTGTTGCCGATAACGGCAGCGTGGGCTGCGTTCGAGGACATCGTCCCGCCTATCAAGCAGGACACCGAGTGGCTTGCGGGCTTCGCAAACCGGACCCCCGGCACCCCGGAGCACGCTCGCATGCTCGACGAATTGCAGGCTCGCGTGTCGGCCGTCCCCGGCGTGGAGGTGTCCGTGCAGGAGTTCGAGACACTGATGCCGAGAGTCGATGCGGCTTCTCTGACAGTCGCTGAGGGCGATCTGGCCGGTGTGCACAAGCTCTATCCCATCTGGCCGGCGCTCGCACGGCTGAACACGACACCGACGGGAGGCATCTCCGGCAAGCTCGTGTACGTGGGCAACTGCGAGCTTCGCGATCTTCCGGCGACGAGTCTGCGCGGTTGCATCGCCGTAGCGGAGATGCGCAAGTGCTACAACTGGAAGTGGGCATTCTCGCTTGGCGCCCGTGCGATTATCCTGCTGGGAGGCAACGATGAGAAGATCCACGACGCCCATGCTCATCTGGGCACGCAGCCGGTGTATTACCCGCGCTACTTCGTGCCCCAAAGTTCCCTGGCCGATGCCCTCCGCAATGGCACGGTCTCGGACGGCCGGATTGACTGCAAAGGCACTTGGGACCAGGCCACCTGCCGGAACATCTACGCGCTGGTCAAACCCAGTGACCTGACAACTCCTCAACGCGCCATCGCAATCGTCGCTCCCATCGACTCGGTGTCGGTCGTACAGGGCCTGGCTCCAGGTGCGGACGCCGCCGTGGACGCCGCATTCGCCTTGGCCATGCTCCGCCGTCTCGCGGAGAGCCCCCCCCCTCGGCCTGTGCTGTTCGCATTCCTCGATGCGCAGTCCGTGAACCAGCTTGGCATACGCCAGATGCTCGCGAGTTTCGCCGTGTTGCCGGACGAGCGCAGGGACTTCATCGAGGACTATCAGGAGGCGCGCGACAAGTACATCGAGCACAGTGACCTCGGCAAGGAACTGGAGGATTCCGGGGACGTGTTCAAGCGTCTGCATCGGCGTCAATACAAGGAACTGCACAGGTACGTGAAGGACATCCTGAGTCCGGAGCTGAACGTGCTGGAGCAGACCGTGCCCGATCTCCGCCTCGTGCTGCACAAGGCAAAGGGCATCGAAGGCCCCGAACTGGACGCGATGGTCGAAGAGCTCTTCGGTGTTGGTCTGGACGAACTGCTCGCACGTTTCCCCGCGTTGCCCCCCGATGTCCGTGAGAGCGCCGCAGTCACGGCGGCACGAATCGAGAGTGCCCTGGATGCACTCCAGGACCGTCGTAATCTGCTGATGGGAACGCAGAACAAGATCATGTACGGACTGCCGTTCACGGAGCGCACCGGAGCCTTGGCGCAGGAGATCTGGGGAAGGCTCACATCTCAGATTGCCCGGCAGATCGCGAGCAGCAATGCCCCCCTCGACGACTACCGTTCCCACAACAGACGGCGCACAGCTCTGCGCGAGTCCCTCGGGTTGGCTGAAGAGATCCAACGCCCGATCGCCTTCGTCTTCGGTGTCGACCTCTCCGACGCGGGCTTCGCAGCGGGGCCACGCCTCTACTGCGAGCATCTGCGCCACTACGAAAGCGCCAACGCGAAGGAGTTCCGGGACTGGTTGAAGTCTGTGGCCGATACGGACGGCAGCAAGCTCTGGGAAGAGGAGGAACGCAAGGCCGTTAATCTGTTGCCGTTCTTCGGGCAGGACTCGCTGGCCTCGTTCATGACCGGTCGGGTCGCGACCCTCACGTCTCCCGCACAGAGCTTCGCCACGCCCGCCGTGACGTGGTCCACACTCTCGGACTACCGTGAACGCGTCGATACAGTGCGGGACCGTGCCGAGCTGCTCGACTGGAACCGCTTGGCACCACAGATTGCGGCCACTGGACGATTGGTCGATGCCATGGCAACCGACGCCGATTTCGCCTTGCCCGACAAAGGCGGCCACAACAAATGGCGGCGTGCGTGGGGGACAGTTGTCGACACCAGCCTGGGCGACCCGGTGCCGCGCGTCCCCCAGGAAGGCTACGTGACCACGATGGTCCCGCGCTGGGCCTATCGCCGCCCGAGCGCCGGCCTGCGCCAGTTCGAATTCACCAAGACCGGGCCGGCCGGCCAGTTCCATTTCGAGGCGTTGCCTGCCACGATTCACCGAAGCCGTATGGGGTTCGCGGTTCACAGCTTCGACATGACCGAGGACGGACGCATCGTGCGTGCCGTGACCGATCGAGCAAGCTCCTCCGGACTGAACAGGAACGTTGACTTGGGGCATGACAATCCCGGCGCTGTCCGCGCGCTCGTATTCGACTGCGTGGAGTTGTGTCCCGCTCCTTTCTGGGATCCTGGTTTCATGGTGCCCCTCAACCAGGTGACGCTCCTGGACGCGATGAAGGCGACGGCGCCCCGCTTTATCAGCACGACTGTGGTTGATGGCCAAGTGTGCTCGTTCGTCCCGCCGGAGATCCGCTGGCAAGCCATCGTGCGTAGCGGCAGCACAGTGAACCGGATGCTGATGCTCAACTACGAGCCGGACGAGAAGATCGAGGACATCCGTGATGCGGCCAAAGGGTTCATGCTCAATCGTCGGGTCGCCAATATCCCGGAACACGTCTCTGCCCGCGATTTCTGGTACGTGAACGCGCGGCGGCTGAAGAGCTTCAGGCGCGCCGGCATCCGGAGCGAAGCGATCGACCGAGTCCATGCACGCAGCGCGGAACTGCTCAAGGAAGTGGACGCCGCTCTGGCGAAGGACAGCGCTGCCGACCTGGTCGATGCGGCGTCCGCAGCCCTCTCGAGCGAAGTCCGCGCCTATCAGGCCGTACGCAACACGGCCAACGACGTCGCTCGCGCCGCCATCATCCTCCTGCTCGGGTTGCTGCCCTTCGCCGTCGCTATGGAGCGGTTGTTGTTTGCGTCACCCCACATCTACCGGCAGATCTCGGTCAGCGGCCTGATCTTCACAGTCATGACCAGCATCCTGTGGAGCTTCCATCCCGCTTTTCGGATCACGAACCAGCCGCTCATCATCATACTGGCGTTCATCATTCTGTTTATGAGTATGATGGTGATCTACCTGATTATGCACCGGTTCCAGGCCGACTTGGACAGGATCCGCAGCGGGCGAGCGGAGGGCAGTGGTGCGACCACCGCGCGCGCGGGCTTGCTGATGTGCGCTCTCACCATCGGCATCGCCAACATGCGCAAACGGAAGCTGCGGACATCGCTGACCGGCGCGACCATCGCTCTCATCACGTTCGCGCTGCTCTGCTTTACGTCCGCAAAGAGCTACCAGGACCATCATGAGCTCGATCTGGATTTGAAGGCCGAGTACCGGGGGCTGCTGTTGCGGCAACCGGCGTTCCGCGGCTTCCGTGGCGAAGTACTGGAGCGCGTACGCAACATGGTGGGCGAGAACAGGGTCTGCGTGCCTCGGTACTGGTGGACCGGGTGGCAGGGGGATTTCGACTGGCGTGTATACGCCATCGATCCCCGCACAGGCAAGCAGGAGTCTTTCCGCGCGGCCGTGCTCCTGGACGAGAACGAGGACAGGCTGAGCCGTATCCGCGATGTGGTGCCCGACTGGGAGACGTTCCAGGCGGGACGAGGCTGTTACATGGCCGCGCAGAAGGCCGAGCAGCTTGGAGTGACATCTGGCGACAAAGTCGTGGTCGGCGGCATCGAGCTGGACCTGATCGGCACGTACGATCCCGGGCAGTTCATCCAGCGCGTGAAAACGCTCGACGGCCAGCCCATCGTGCCCTTCGACTTCAGCTCCCTGTCCGAGGGGGAACAGCAGACGATCCGCAACCAGAGTATCGAGATGGCAACCGATGAGATGGCCAGCGGTATGACGTTCGAGCCTGATTTCGAGATGGACTTTCTGGACCCGGATGAAGTGTTGCTCCTACCGGTGACCAAGTTCGAGCACGTAGCCAGTCTGCGCAGCATCGGCGTGCCGATCGAGGACGGGGAGGAAGCGGCACGGGCCGGGATCAAGCTCATCGAGCGGCTCGCGTATCCCGTTTACTACGGGGCCGGCAAGAACGTGCGTGTGCTGGCGTCCGCGCCGCTTATCCCGAAAGCCCCCCGGAGCATGCTCATTCCGTTGCTGGTGGCCGCCATGATCATCTTCAACACCATGATGAACTCGATCGCCGAACGCAAAGGCGAAATTCACATCTACACCAGCCTTGGACTGGCGCCGGGACACGTGGGCGTGCTGTTCCTGGCCGAAGCCGTCACCTATGGGCTGATGGGGTCCATCTTTGGCTTTGTTGTGGGACAGGCTTTTGCGAGGCTCGCAAGCAACCTGGGGTGGATGGGAGGGATCACGCTCAACTACTCCGGAACGCATGTGGTGATGACCATGGCATTGGTGATGGCCGTGGTAATCATGTCGGCCATCGTTCCCGCCTTGATGGCAGCCAAGATGGCCACGCCGGGAGAGGACATCAACTGGCGTGTGCCCAGGCCCGTCAATGGCGTCATCGAGGACATCCTGCCGTTCACCGTCACGCCCGTGGCGGCACACGGCATCGTGGGCTACCTGCACGACTTCTTCGAGGCACATCGCGAGGGGAGCATCGGCAACTTCGCCACCGACGGCATCCGCGTGATCCCGGGCGACGGTGACGGGGTCGACAACATGGGGGTGGAGTCCACCGTCTGGGTGGCGCCCTATGACTTGGGCGTGCGCCAACACATCCGCGTGCTGGTGAGATCCACCGAGGACACGGACATCTGCGAGATCCATATCGAGCTACGTCACGAAGCGGGGCAGGAGAAGGACTGGTGGAAGCTCAACCGCACGTTCATAGGCGACCTGCGACGGCAACTCCTGGGTTGGCGACGCGTCGAGGAGAGTCGAGTGATCGCCTATATCGTGCAGGCCGGTGAGATGCTGGGCAAGACCGTTCCCGGTTTCGCAATCCCTCCGGCACCGCCCGAAACAGCAGAGGTGATCTGACCATGCCGATGCGCGAAGACAAAGAGTTTGCGGAATTCCGCAACCTGATGACGGCGCCGGACGAGTTTGACGACGGCTTCGGCTGGCGAACCGTCCTGATGGCCGTGTTCGTGGGCCTGGTGATGGCACCGGCATCCGAGTACATGATGCTCGTCGCCGGCCAGGGACTGCACGGAGCAGCCAAGTGGGTCACGGTCATTCTGTACGTCGAAGTCTGTCGCCGCGCCTTTACTCGCCTGAAGCGACCTGAGATCTTCGTGCTGTTCTACATGTGCGGGGCAGCGCTTGGGGTCAGCGGACACGGACTGCTGTGGAAGCAGTTCCTGATGCAGAGCGAGGAGTTCCGGCGCCTCGGCATCACGGAACACATCCCGGCGTGGTTTGCGCCGTCCGATCCGGCCGTGCTCGGATCGCGCAACTTTTTCCTACGCCCGTGGCTCGTTCCGGTTTGTCTTGGGGCGGGGATGAGTCTCATCAACCGCATCGACGACTTCGGGCTGGGTTACCTCATCTACCGTCTGACGGCCGATGTCGAGCGCCTCCCCTTCCCGATGGCGCCCGTGGGCGCCATGGGCATGACGGCGTTGGCGGACCAGTCCAGCGATCGCGAGACATGGCGGTTCCGCGTGTTCTGTATGGGGGCAGCGGGAGGCATTGCGTTCGGGTTCGTGTATCTGGCCATCCCGGGCATCACCAGTGCAATCTTCGCAAAGCCGTTGCAGATCATCCCCATTCCGTTCGTGGACCTCACCAGCTACACCGAACATATGCTCCCGGCCATGCCCATGATGATCAGCTTCAATCTCGGCATGGTTGTCGCCGGCATGGTCATGCCGTTCTGGGCCATGATGGGCAGCCTGTTCGGCCTGGTCTTCACGGTCTTTGCCAACCCGATCCTGCACTACACCGGCGTGCTCGGCAGCTGGGAGTCGGGCATAGGTGGGATCAAGACAATCCAGTCCAACGTGTTCGATTTCTACTTCAGTTTCGGCATCGGCCTGAGCCTGGCCGTGGCGTTCATCGGTTTCCTGCACCTGCACAACAGCTTCAAAGAGAAGAAGCGCGAGATGGACGAGGCGGGTAAGCCGGCTATGGACTGGGGCAAGCTGTTCGCTCCCCCGCCCGGACGCGGCGATATCTCGATCTGGGTCGCGTGTCTCATTTACCTCCTGTCCACGTGCACATACATCGGCACGGCTTACTACTTGGTGAACTATGCCTCGGGCCCGTTGCTCGGGGCCAAATTCCCGCTCTGGTTGCTCGTCTTCTACGGGTTCGTTTACACGCCGTTCATGAGCTACGTCTCGGCCCGCATGGAAGGCATCGTGGGCCGCCACATAGGCATCCCGATGGTGAAGCAGGCCACGTTTATCATGTCGGGTTACAAAGGCGCGGCGATCTGGTTTGCACCCATCCCGATGCGCGACGAGGCGCGACAGGTACTCGAGTTCCGGACGATGGAACTGACCGGCACGAAGTTCAGGTTTCTCATCAAAGCCGAGTGCGTGCTGTATCCGCTGAGCATTGTCGGCAGCCTGATATTCGCCCAGTTCATCTGGTCCATGGGGCCTGTTCCCAGCCTGATGTTCCCATACGCGAACGAGTTCTGGGAACTGACGGCATATCAACAGGGCCTCATGTATACGGCCACGCTACCGGGTGAAACGATCAGCCCGTTCCGCGAGGCGTTCCGGTGGGATTACCTGGGATGGGGACTCGGGGCCTCGCTGGGTGTCTACGCGTTGCTCGCGAGGTTCAACTTGCCCATTTTCCTGGTCTACGGCATCATCCGTGGACTGGACCAATCCATGCCTCACACGATCATCCCGACGGTGATTGGGGCGTTCATCGGACGCTTCTTCTGCCGCCGGATCTGGGGTGAGAGGTGGCCCAAGTACCGAGTCGTGTTCGCCGCCGGTTTCAGCGCTGGCATGGGCCTGATCACCATGCTGGGCATGGGATTCGTGTTCATGACCAAGAGCGTGATCAAACTGCCGTACTAACCGCGGGGCGGATCGCCCCCGGAACCCACGTCCGGACCCCGTCCAGAACCCAACGTGACACTTGAATCCTGAAACCTGAACCCAACAATTCTGAGTTCGGCTGGCTGGCATGGTCCGGCTGGGAGATACGGATTCCGCGGACGTGGTATCCCATCGACTTCGAGGAAGACGCCGGCCTGGGCACGGCGGTTGTCGGCGATGGCGACGTCGCCGCCATGCGTATCCGCTGGCGCGAGTCCGGCAGCCGGTTCGATGCGGATGCGTGGACGAAACGGTGTCTGCGAAAGTTGAGCGTGACTGGTGGCCCGGCGCCGAGTCCGGTCAAGAACGGCGGATTCGACGCCACCGTGTGGCTTCCGCACGTGACGATGAAGGACGGCGGCAAGACCGCCGTGTGGTACGGACATTCACGGGCTGCGGAGCTCGCAATCGAACTGATCATCAACCGCGCCGTGGACGAGGATCTGATCGAGGTGATGACGAAAAGCATGTTGCCGACCCTGGCCGCCCGCAGGCTGGGCGAATCCCGCCGCTGGGCCGTGTACGACGTGAGTTTTGTGTCGCCTCCCGGCTACACGCTGCAGGAGCGGAGGATGCACTCGGGCGACATCGCCCTCAAGTTCGGCGCTCCAGGCGGCAGAGGACTCATCCTCCGTCAGGTGTACCCGGCCAAACTAGCGCTGGAACGGCGCGAGATGAAGGGCTGGCTGCAGTGCTTCCCGTTCAAAGAGCGCCGTCGGTACCGTTGCGCCGGCGAACTGGCGGAGTGGACGACCCACTCCGTCGGAAAGGTCCACCGTCTGCCCGGGCGCAAGCAGTTCGGTTGGCCCTTTGGTTGGATCGCGCCGCACGTGTGTATGGCTGCATGTCGACGCGATGACGAGCGCGGACGCCTGATGTTCGCGGAGCACGAGGCTCGCCGTAAGGTCAGCGAGAAAGTCATCGAGACGGCCTTGGCCGAGATGGACTGGGCGTATAGAAACTGAGATGGCGACGCGAACGCGAAAATCAGGCACGGTAAACCGGAAAGCCGCTCTGGCGGCCCGACCTTACCCGTTGCCGGTTGTCGCGTCCAGGCAAGTGGCAAATGACGAACTGCAACTGACGATCGAATACGAAAGGCCCCGGTGGCAACAGTGGATGGGTGCCCCGCCGTACAGTCAGCGCTCCTTCGTACTGGACAAGATGGGGCGCCACGTCTACGAGCAATGCGACGGTGAAACCCGCGTCGGGCAGATCATCGAAGCCATCCAGGAAGAGTACCAGGTCAGCCAGGCAGAGGCAGAGCTGTCCACGGCCAACTACCTCAAGACTCTGATGGGCAAAGGCCTCGTGGCGATGGAGATAGACAGGGAGAAGCGATGAGCACGACCGAGTTCGAGAGTCAAAATATCCTTCCTTTGTCGAAGGCCGCGAAGATCGCGTGGAAGAGCATCCGTATTCGCTTCCTGCGATCCCTTCTGGTGACCGGCGGCATCATTCTGCCGATCGCGTTCCTCATGTACATCGTTTCGTCCGATGCGTTGCTGAGCAACGTCAAGGAGTTGGGTTCCGTCCAGCTGATCGAACAACTGAGGATGGAGGGCATCCTGACGCGGCTGGCCGATACGGACGCCAAGATCCAGACGCGCTGGATGGTGGGGCTGGCGTTGCTGATCAGTTTTGTCGGCATTCTCAACGCCATGCTGATGAGCGTGACCGAGCGGTTCCGCGAAATCGGGACCATGAAGTGTCTCGGAGCACTCGATTCGTTCGTGGTGAAGCTCTTCCTGCTGGAAAGCGTGTTCCAGGGAGTTGTCGGCACCACGATCGGCGTGGCGCTCGGACAAGTACTGGCATTTGGCGAGGGTATGGGGATCTACGGAGGGGAGACGTGGACGTTGATGCCGGCCGCACAGTTTGTGCGGTTGTCCGGAACGTGTCTTCTCGTCGGCGTCGCCTTGTCGGTGGCCGGCGCGATGTACCCCGCGTGGCGCGCTTCCCGGATGAAACCGGTAGACGCACTGCGGTCGGAGATATGAGATGACAAACGACGCTGCCAACGGAACAGGCTCGACAGAACTGCTCGCGACTCACGTGGCCCGAACGGTGTCCGTGCGGAAGACCTACCACTTGGGGGGGGAACCGCTCCATGCGTTGCAGGGCGTGGATTTCTCCGTGACTCGCGGCGAATACGTCTCGATCATGGGACCGTCCGGCAGCGGCAAGAGCACACTATTCAACATGATCGGGGGGCTGGACAAGCCCAACGAGGGGCGCGTCTACATCGATGAAGTCGACATCGCCGCACTGAACAGCTACGAGCTCGCCTGGCTGCGCTGCCACAAGGTGGGGTACATCTTCCAGACCTACAACCTGATCATGGTCTCCACTGCGTTGGAGAACGTGATGCTTCCCATGATCTTCGCCGGCATGCAGCAGGCGGATGCGCAGGACAAGGCTGTGTATCTCCTGGGCAAAGTGGGGCTCGGTGACCGTGTCCTGCACAAGCCGGTGCAGATGTCCGGCGGACAGCAGCAGCGCGTGGCCATCGCCCGAGCCCTGGCCAACTCACCCGCGATTCTCCTGGCCGACGAGCCCACGGCCAACCTCGATGCCAAGACCGGGCAACAGATCATCATGCTCCTGAAGGAACTGAACGAGGCCGAAGGGGTTACGGTCATCACGGCCACGCATGACCACAAGATGCTGTCCATCTCGGACCGTGTCGCCTGGCTTCGGGACGGGCGGGTCGAGCGAATCCGCCGTCGCGACGAACTGGAAATCACCGAAGGACACGCAGATGCCAAGCACTGATGTCATCATTTCCGCTCAAGACGTCAAACGTCTCTACATGCTCGGCGGCGAGGAAGTCTGGGCGCTGGCCGGCGTCTCGATCGATATCCGCCGGGGCGAGTACCTGAGCATCATGGGGCCCTCCGGCAGTGGCAAGAGCACGTTGTTCAATATCATTGGTGGCCTCGACGTACCTACGGCGGGGGTAGTCAAGATCGAGGGAAGTGAGATCGCCATGATGACCCAGGCGCAGGTGGCGTTCCTGCGCAACCGGAAGGTGGGGTACATCTTCCAGACGTTCAATCTCATCGAGGTGATGACCGCCATGGAGAACGTGATGCTGCCCATGGTCTTTGCCAATATCCCCGACGACGAGGCCGAGCGCCGCGCCAAGAGGCACTTGGACCGGGTCGGCCTGGGCGATCGTTACGACCACCGTCCCGACCAGTTGAGCGGGGGCCAGCAGCAGCGTGTTGCCGTCGCTCGAGCGTTGGCCAACGATCCCTCGATCATCCTCGCTGATGAACCAACCGGGAATCTCGATCTCAAGACCGGTGAAGAGATCATCGCATTGCTGAAGTCTCTACGCGACGAGATGGGTGTGACCATCATCAGCGCCACGCACGACCACAAGATGCTTGCCGCGTCCGATCGCGTTGTCTATCTCGAAGACGGCAAGATAATCGACATCAAGGCGCGTAGTGAAATGGACATCGACTTCGGCACGATCAGGGATCAGTGACGCCCCCACGGGCGACGGCGTCTGCGCGCCTGGAGCCCCAGTCCGAGCGATCGGTGTGTTTCTGTTCGCGAATGGCCGGAAAAGAACCGGCCCGCATCCCGAGGGACACGGGCCGGCAGGGCAGGGAGGGAAGAAACAAGTCAGAGGGAATCAGGAGCCGGCTTTCGGAACCACTTTCTCCCCGGCGGCGGACCAGCCGGCAATCCCGTCGGGGTATTCAACAACGTTCGTGTACCCGAGGTCACGGAGTCGCGCAGCCAACCGGGCGCTCGCCGGGCACTTCGTGCTCGCACAGTAGGTCACCACCAACGAGTCCTTGGCGGGTATCACGTCGCTCGCCTGCTCGGGGGTGGCACTCGAAGAGAGGGACTTGGCACCGGGAATCCGACGCCCGTCGTCATACTTGCCGGTCCGTGCGTCCAGTACTACCACTTCTGCACGGGCCCTTATCAACGCCGCCAAGGCTCCAGTGGTGAGCGTTGCTTCTTCAACTTTGGCTTTCACGGCAGAATCAACGGCCGCGCAGGCCGCCTTCCCGTCTTTGCCAATGGGGCACACGCCTCCAATCGCTACCTGACACACCATCGCGGCAACTATCACTGCGGACAATCTCTTCATTTTGGTCTCTCCTTGATGTTTTTTAATGATACCCATTTTGAATCATTTGATCTACATATGTAGGACCCTTCCCTTTGGCACGAGTTCCCGCAAAACTGAACAATCTGTGAACTCCGCCGTGCCGGTTACGGAGAAGCGGCTCCGCCACGGGGGTCGATGCACACGGCCAGTGGCGTGTTGGCGGGGCAGCCGCCAGAATGCCGGG
>JGI10211J34971_10002808_pt1 | contig 14037 bp, 13 predicted proteins | sample Etolagsediment_FD_34971 | JGI IMG/M metagenome (IMG submission 34971) | reverse complement strand
GGGTAAAATAGTTGACATATCGAGAGGAGTTGTGTAAGTTTGGGGGGATGGAGCGAGGGGGCGGTTTTGGTTGTGAGCTGTGAGTTAGATCCCGCATCAAGTGCGGGACAAGGTTTTTAGTTGTGAGTTTTAGAGGCAATAAGGATGGCAAGGCCTACAATATCCTCTTATATTCGCGATAATCTGGATGATTTGGGCAAAAAGAAGAAGCCCGGGCCTTTTGTGACGATATCGCGTCAGTACGGGTGTGATGGGTATGCGCTCGGGGAGCTGTTAGTTAAGAAGCTGAATGAGCGTGAAGAGGAGGGAAAATGGCGACTCTTCAAGAAAGATTTGCTGAAGCAATTGGCTGAGGATACGGGGCTGACCGAGGAGGTGATTGAGAAGGAGCGGTTTTCCAAGCCGAGTCTGCTGAAGGACTTTTTCAGGGGGATGCGGCATAAGGGGCTTCCGGATGGTTACGAGATTCGCAACAAGATTACGATAATGGTGCGGACGGTGGCCTTTGAGGGTCATGCAATAATAATCGGCCAGGGGGGGACGGCGGCGACGGCGGACCTTGAAAACGGGCTGAGTGTGCGGATTGAGGGGTCGAAGGAATGGCGGATTGCGAGGGTGGCTGTGCGGGAAAAGCTGAGCAGGCAGGCAGCAATCGCAAGGATTGAAAGGATAGAGAGACAGCGCAAGCACCTGCGGAAGATTTACGAGGAGAAGAATCCGCGCCAGCCGGCGTTTAACCTTGTGATAGATAACTCGATGTTCAATATTGAGCAGGCTGCCGAGCAGATTATCTTTGCGATGGAGCAGAAGAAGTTGACAGGGACGAAATAGCGGGGGTGTTGATTAGCATTTCTGTTAGGGGCTTAATCTCGGGAAAGGTGGTATGGAACTAATAAAGCAGATTAAAGATGCGGAAGGCGAGGCAAAAGGGATAGTTGAGCAGGCCAAGGCCGAGGCGGCAAAGATAGTTGAGGATGTACGGGCGAAACAGGCCCAAGAGCTTCAGCTTGCAGAGGAGCAACGCAAAAAGGCGATTGCCGAGGCGGTGGCAAAGGCTGAACAGGCCGGCCGGAAGGAAGTGGAAAAGCTCAAGGCGAAAGCCGCCGAGCAAAAGCAGCAGCTCGAAGCAAAGGCAAGGCAGAAGATGAACGCCTGCGTGGATAAAACAGTCAGGCACATTGTTAGTTCGTAGACAGAGGACAGAAGGCAGAAGACAGACAGTGAAAGGTTATTATGGCAGTTAGCCGGATGATGAAAATTTTGATTGCCACTTATCGTGGTGAAGCCGGCGAGCTTTTGGAGGAGCTGCAGCAGGCGGGGATTGTACAGGTTCTCGATGCGGAGCGGGCAATGGTGAGCAAAGACTGGCCGGAGCTCCAGATAGATCTTCGGCGGCCAAAAGACCTTGACGAGATGGTAGCCCGGTTAGATAAATGTATAACGTTTTTGAGGAAATATGCGACGGACAAAGGGCCGGTGAGCATTTTCAGGCCTTTAGTGGTTATTGATAAGGACAGGTATTCGGAGGTTGTGAGTGGGCGTGGGGCGCTGGATTTGCTTGAGCAGGCTGAGCAGGTTTCCGCCGAGATAGACAGGTTAAATACCGAGTATGAGAACTGCCAGGCGACGTATGAAGGGCTGTATCCGTGGAGAGGGCTTTCGATACCGGTCGAGGAGATAGCGGGGCTTAAGACGACTACGTGTATGGCGGGGATGATTGGTCATCAGCATTTTGAGGAGGTGACAGCAAAGCTGAGCGAGTTGGGGGCGGCCATCGAGCAGGTCGGTTCAACAGGTAATGCAGATGCGTGCTTGATTGTGTGCATGAATGAAACGGTGGCTGAGATTCAAAAGGTGCTGCGGAGCGGGGACTTTGAGCAGGCGAGGTTTGAGGAAGTAAAGGGGATGGTGGGTGAGTTTCTTGAGGATTGTGAAGAGAATCTTGCCAGGCTTGGGGTCGAATTGGGTGAAGCGATGAGCAAGGCGGGTGAGCTTGCGAAAGAACGGCTGAAGCTGCAAATACTCTACGACCATTATGAGAATCTTCTGGCGAGGGAACAAACGAAGGCGCTGTCTCCGACGAGCGAGTACGTGGTGCTTTTTGAGGGATGGGCAAAGAGGAAAGATTATGAGCGGCTGGAGGAGATGGTTGGTAAGTTTGGCGCTTCGACGATTACGGAGGTGCTGCCGGGTGAGGGAGAGGAGCCGCCCGTCGAGATAGAGAACAATCGAGTGGTTCGGCCGTTCGAGGTAATAACGCGGCTTTATGGTATGCCGCAGTATCTGGAGCTTGACCCGACGGTGTTTTTGGCGCCGTTTTTCGCCCTGTTTTTCGGATTGTGTTTGACTGACGCAGGTTACGGCCTGGTCATGATTGCAGTGATTGCGTATCTCCTCAAAAAAATGCAGGGCAACAAAAATCTGATGTGGATGTTGATAGTATGTTCGATCACAACAGTTATAGCCGGTGCACTTACCGGTGGATGGTTTGGGGATGCAATTCAGGTGTTTGCACCCGGGATGGACGGACTACGAAATAAATTGATGCTGTTTGACCCTCTTGAGCAGCCGATGGTATTTTTCTATCTTTCCCTTGCGCTGGGTTATTTTCAGTTAATCTTCGGACTGATAATCGCTTTTGTTCATAATTTGCGGCGCAAGGATTATGTTGCGGCGGTTTGTGACCAGCTTACCTGGCTTGTGATGCTGAATTCAATTATGTTATTTGCCGCCGGCAAAGCGGGAGCCATAAGCCCACAAGTGGGTAAGTTCTTTGGTGTGGCTGCGTTTGTTCCGGCAATCACTATACTACTATTCAGCCAAAGACAAGGTCAATGGGCTGGTCGGATAGGCATGGGCTGCTTTCAACTGTTCAGCACGATTTTCTGGATGGGCGATATGCTCAGTTATCTACGTCTTATGGCGTTGGGGATGGTAACAGCGGGGCTTGGGCTGGCAATCAATGTGATTACCGGGATTGTGGCGGATCTGCCTTACGGCATAGGGTTTGTGGCCGGGCCTTTAGTGTTTGTCTTAGGGCACAGCTTTAACATTGCGATGTCGGGTCTGGGTGCGTTTGTTCATACTTTGCGCCTGCAATATGTGGAATTCTTCCCGAAGTTTGTCGTGGGTGGCGGCAGGTCATTCGAACCGTTTTCGAAGGCCTTCAAACATATTTACATTAAGAAATGATTTGAGAAGTCTAATTGTGTAGCTGTTTCAGGAAAGTGAGGTTGTAACATGGATTATGGATTAACATTGGCGTTAGTAGGAGCGGCAATGGCGGCCTTAATGGCGGGGATTGGATCGGCAATAGGAATCGGTATCGCGGGCAGGAGCGCAGCATCGGTGCTGAGCGAGAAGCCCGAACGTTATGGACAGATGTTTCTGTTAGTGGTACTGCCCGGGACACAGGGTTTCTATGGTTTTCTGGGTGCTCTTCTGGTCATGCTTAATCTGAACTTCTTCAATGACTCGGCGATTCCCGAATTGAGCCTTGCGGCGGGTCTTTCGGTGCTGACGGCTTGCCTGCCAGTGGCATTTGCAGGGTTGGTGTCGGCTATCCTTCAGGGCAAGGTGTGTGCGGCAGGTATTCTTATGACTGCCAAGAGGCCTGAAATGGCGGTTAAGGCTGGTGTCGTATATGCGGTCATGGTTGAGATGTACGCAGTACTTGGCCTTTTAGTGACTATGTTTATGGTGCTTATGGGTGGCATCTTTCCCTCAGCGGGATAGGCACCCCCTGGAAGTGTGAGTTCGAAATAATCGTGTTGATTATGGACAGGTTGGCAACATGAATGCTGAACAGGTCGTGGAAAAGATATTGTCGGAAGCAAATGCCGAAGCTGAAAAGATAAAGGCGGCGGCGGGCCAAAAGTGCGCCGACTCAGAGACCCAATTTAAGTCTCGGTTAGCTGATTACCGCAAAGAGACGGAGGTTTTATCACGAGAGGCGGCGGAAGATAAAAGGGCGCGTATGTCAACGATGGCCAAGATGGAGCTGAGAAAGGAGCATCTGGCAGCGAAGATTGCGCTTTTAGATGAGGTATTTGAGAAGGCGCGACAGCGGATAAAATCGCTTCCGGACAAAGAATACGCCGACCTTACAACGGCTCTTGCGGTCAAAGCCGTGCAAAGCGGCGACGAGGAAGTAGTAATCGGTAAGGAAGAAAAACGAATCAACCAGGAATTGATAAAGAAGATTAACCGTAAGCTTGGCCCGGGTTTTAAGGGCAATTTGCATCTGGCCGGGGACAGGGCTGATATTGACGGCGGATTTATCCTGCGGCGCGGTAAGGTTCAGGTGAATGTGAGTATCGAGGTCCTCTTAGCTGCGGCAAGAGATAAATTCGAGATAGAGCTTGTTGAGGAGTTGTTTGGGAAAGAGAGTTCGTAGTTCATAGTTCGTAGTTCGTAGTTTGTAGTTCGTAGTTGACCGAATGAAGTTGAATCAAGAACAGGGTCTTATAGATTTTTATCGGTATCCACCGGTCGGCGCAGAAGACTGGAGGTACATCTGGGCAACGGCCAAGGTGCGAGTGCTTGAAACCACGATGCTTCCGAGAGGCACGCTTTTGGATATGGCTGATGCCAGAAGCTTTGCCGAGGCGGTGGAACTTCTCAGCAGCAGTGAATACGTTATGAGCGGGCGTGTGCAAAGATTTGCCGAGGCCGAAGAGATGCTGCTTGAGAGGCGGCAGGCAGTTAGAGAGCTGTTTGTTGATTTGATGTTAGACGATGAATTGGTGGAGATTCTGCGGGCACGTGCGGATTTTGCGAATATGCGTCTGGCAGTAAGACGAGTGGTTATGGAAAGACCCGTAGGCCTGGATTACAGCAATGAAGGCAGCATTGGCGCCGAGGAGTTTGAGGGGATTTTTGAACAGGAAGACTACGACAGGTTTCCGGAGTATTTGCGTGAGGCGGTGGAGGAGGCCGTTTTAGGTTACTACCAAAATAAGGATATTCGGCGGATAGACTACGGCATTGATAAGGTGTCTTCGGCTTACAAGTTGAAAACGGCGGCGCGTCTGGGTAGTGTTTTTCTGCTGTCGCTTTTCAGAACGCAGATTGATTTGACGAATATCCGCACTATGCTTCGTCTTAAGGCGGCCGAGCGTGATGAGAAGGATTTATTTATCGCGGGCGGATTTGTCGAGAAGGAGCGGTTTGTCCATGGGCTGGATGTAGGATACGAGGCGCTGGCGAATTTGTTTTATGTCACGCCCTATTACGAGGTGGTGGAAGGCGGAGTGGGTTATCTCTCAACGGAGGGGTCCTTTTTGCATTTAGAGAAGGATTGCGATGACCACTTGATGGGCTTTTTGAAGACGACGCGGTCTATCACGGCGGGGTCGCAACCGGTGATTGCATATCTTATGAGGAAGGAAAATGAAATCAGAACCGTCAGGATGGTGCTGACCTGTAAGAAGAACGGGATGGATACGAAGTTTATACTCGACCGCTTAGGCGAAAACTGAGTTTAGGGAATAGTATTTATTTATTGTTGAAAGAGTGTCAAAATTGCGATTCTGAACGGAGCACAGTAAAATGAAGAATCTTTGACATACAAGGGATTGAGATTCTTCGCTACGCTCAGAATGACGGGTGGCGCTCAGAATGACATTTTGTATATGGTTAAGGGTGTGTAATGGAAGGTAAGGCAGCGGTTTTAGGTGATGCGGATTTTGTGATGCCGTTTTCGGCACTGGGTCTGGACACGTTTGCGGTGGAGTCAGGCGCCGAAAATATCGCTGAGAGCGCAAATGAGATATTGAAGCGCAAATATGCACTCGTTGTGGTGGCAGAAAACGTGGCCAGGCCGGCGGCGGAGGTTTTTGAGAGCGTCCAGAAGCAGCCTACGCCGTGTATTGTGGTGGTGCCGTTTACAACGGAGCCGGAAGGCTTCGCAACAGAGGCCCTTGGTAAAGTGCTCCGGATGGCAACAGGGATTGATATACTTGCGAATTAGTTGGTAGTTGACAGGAACGAGTCATACACGGATTGAGAAAACGATTATTTTTGAAGGTTCTTAGAGATGAGTGAATTGAAAAGCGGGAAAATAATCAAGGTGGCCGGCCCCGTGGTGGTCGCGGAGGACATGATAGGCGCGAGAATGTACGATGTAGTTCGCGTCGGGAGTGAAAACCTTATCGGCGAAATCGTGGAACTGCACGGGGACTTAGCCAGTATCCAGGTTTATGAGGATACCGTTGGTATCGGTCCGGGTGAGGAGGTTGTAAATACCGGCGCACCTCTGAGCGTGGAACTGGGCCCGGGGCTTATTTCGAGTATCTATGACGGTATTCAGAGGCCTTTGGACCAGTTGCGCGAGCTTCAGGGCGACCACATAATGCGAGGCAGTGTGGTACCCGGGCTTCAGCGAGATACAAAGTGGCACTTCAAGCCGACGATAGAAAACGGCAGCAAAGTATCGCACGGAGACACTATCGGTGAAGTTAAGGAAACTGTGCTGGTGCTGCACAAGATAATGGTCCCTGCCGGTGTGAGCGGAACGGTGGAAGGGTTGACTGAAGGTGACTACACGGTAGAAGACACGATAAGCGCTGTTACAGGTGAAGATGGCGGCCGAACGGAATTAAAGCTGATGCAAAAATGGCCCGTTCGCCAGCCGAGAAGAGTAATCAAACGGCTTGCTCCGAATGAGGTTCTGGTAACCGGCCAGCGTGTTATTGACGCTTTTTTCCCGATAGCTAAGGGGGGTACGGCATGTGTACCCGGGCCCTTCGGAACTGGAAAGACTGTTGTGCAGCATCAGTTAGCGAAGTGGGTTGCGGCCGACATTGTGGTATATGTCGGGTGCGGTGAGCGCGGCAACGAGATGACCGATGTGCTGATAGAGTTTCCGGAACTGAAGGACCCTCACAGCGGCGAGCCATTGATGAAACGCGTGGTACTGTTGGCTAATACTTCGGACATGCCGGTGGCCGCAAGAGAAGCGTCGGTTTATACAGGTATTACCATTGCCGAATACTTCCGGGATATGGGGTACTCAGTTGGGCTGATGGCCGATAGTACGAGTCGATGGGCCGAGGCGATGAGAGAGATATCGACACGGCTTGAGGAGATGCCGGCCGAAGAGGGTTATCCAGCTTACCTTGCCGCCAGGATTGCGTCATTCTATGAGCGAGCAGGTAGAGTTGTTTGTGTGGGGGCGCCGGAGCGTGAAGGGGCGCTTTCGGTCATCGGGGCGGTTAGTCCCCCCGGGGGCGATTTATCCGATTCGGTGGTGCAGGCAACGCTGCATGTTGTGAAGGTTTTCTGGTCGCTGATAGGCAGATTAGCCGAGCAGAGACATTTCCCGGCGATTGACTGGCTGACGAGCTATTCCTTTTACAAACAGTATCTGGCCGGCTGTTTTGAGGACAAGGATAAAGGCCAAGAGATGGCCGCGATGGTACAGGAGGCGATGAGTCTTTTGGAACAGGAGGCCGAACTAATCGAGATTGTGCGATTGGTCGGCGCCGAGGCGATATCGGCAAACGATAGAATGACGCTTGAAACGGCAAGGAGTATCAGGGAAGATTTTCTGCACCAAAACGCATTCCACAAAGTGGATACCTACAGCACAATCGATAAGCAGTTTGATATGTTAAAGGCGATTCTGCACTTTCATAAACAGGGCCTGTCCGCAATCGAGAACGATGTGGAAACGAGCGAAATATTCGCACTGAAGGTGCGGGAAGACATCGCAAGGGCGAAGTATATCGAGGAAGGCCAGCGCGAAAAAATCGCTGATATATGTAAGACTACAGAAGCGCAAATGAAGGAATTGCATGCAGCAGTAGTATCTTAAATAGCATGAAGTGTGAATCGTGAAGCGAAACGCGAAGTAGGAGTTTGAGATGCTGAAAGAGTATCAAACAGTTTCAGAAATTTACGGGCCGTTGATGTTGGTCGAGTCGGTGGATGACGCCAAGTACGGCCATATTGTTGATATCGAAATCGCCGACGGCTCAATACGACACGGCCAGATACTACAGGTGGAAAAGCAAAAGGTGCTGGTTCAGGTTTTCGAGGGGACCGAAGGTATCAATGTGAATAAGAGTACGGTTCGGTTTCTCGGCAAGCCGATGGAATTAGCCGTTTCGCCGGATATCTTAGGCCGTGTTTTTAGCGGCATCGGCGAGCCGAAAGACGGTGGGCCGATAATTTTGCCGAAAAAGAGAATGAACATTAACGGAAGCCCTATAAATCCTTACGCCCGGAATTTTCCAAATGAATTTATTCAGACGGGTATCTCAACGATTGACGGGCTGAACCCATTAGTGCGCGGGCAAAAGCTGCCGATATTTTCCGGTGCGGGCCTTCCGCATGACGAAATAACCGCACAAATTGCTCGACAGGCAACGGTGTTAGGCAAAGGTGAGGATTTCGCGGTGGTGTTTGCGGCGATGGGTATTACGTTCGAGGCGGCCCAGTTCTTTATAGACGATTTGACGAATACGAGTGCTATTGAGCGGGCGGTGCTGTTTGTGAATCTGGCGGATGACCCTGCGATTGAGCGAATCGCAACGCCGAGGGTGGCGCTGACGGCAGCGGAATACCTGGCCTTCGACGAGGATATGCATGTGCTGGTTATCCTTAACGACATGACCAACTACTGCGAAGCGCTGCGTGAAATCAGCGCAGCGAGGAAGGAAGTGCCGGGCAGGCGTGGTTACCCGGGATATTTATATACCGACCTTGCGACCGTTTATGAAAGGGCCGGGAGAATTAAGGAAAAGAAAGGCTCGATAACTCTGGTTCCGGTCTTAACGATGCCGGAAGATGATAAGACCCACCCTGTACCGGACCTTACGGGATATATCACGGAAGGGCAGATAATCATGTCGAGGCCTTTGCACAGAAAGGCGGTGTCGCCGCCGGTGGATGTGCTGCCGAGCCTGTCGAGGCTGAAGGACAAGGGCATCGGCGAAGGCAAGACTCGGGAGGACCACGCGTGCCTTTATAATCAGCTTTATGCAGCCTATGCACGCGGCAAGGAGGCGCAGGAGCTTGCGACGATTCTGGGTGAGGCGGCGCTTTCGGCCGAAGACCGCAAGTACATGACCTTTGCAAATAAATTCGAGGGAGGATATATTTCGCAGGGTTATTATGAGAACAGGACGGTGGAGCAGACGCTTGATCTTGGGTGGGAGCTGCTGAGCATGTTTGAGGATGTGGAGCTGAAACGCATCGACGCCGACCTTATCGCCAAATATATGCCGAAATTCAGGAAATCAGATAATTAAACGGTTCGAGGGTGAGTTTTATCAGGGCTGAGGTATGCTGGAGAATGTAAACGCAACGCGTATGGAACTGCTTCGGCTGCGTAAGCGTATCGGGCTTGCGACGCGGGGGCACCGTCTGCTGAGTGAGAAACGGGATGAAATCTGCAGGCAGCTGGTTCAAATCGCAAGGATGATAAAGCCGCTGCGGGAGCGAGTGGAGAAGGAACTGCTTGAAACGTCTCGGCGTTTTATGATGGCAAGAGCGACGATGGAGCCGGAGGACATGTGGGCAGCGATGGAGGTGGCGACGAAGAAGTTCAGCCTGACCATCAGTTTTGCCACCATAATGAGTGTGAGGGTGCCGAATCTCGCAAAGGAAATATCGGGCGATATCATGTGCTACGGCTTTTTGACGACAAGCGGTGAACTGGATGTGGCACTTAGGGCGCTCGAGCGGGCACTTGACAGTTTAATCGAACTGGCAGAAAAGGAGAAGCAGGCACAGCTCTTAGCGACCGAACTGCAGATGACGCGCCGGCGTGTGAATGTCTTAGAGCACGTTGTGATTCCTGAGTTGGCCGAAACGATAAAATTCATTTACAGCAAACTCGGAGAAGCTGAGCGGGATAACATCAGCAGACTAATGAAAATAGCCGACATAATTCGGGCATAACCGGGTAATTTTTCTATTTACTATTTTCTATTTTCCATTTACCATATCTGTAACCATAGCATAGCACTACAGTTTGGAAATTGGAGTTTGCCAGTTGTGACGGGCGAGCTGGACGGGATGTCTTAAGAGACGTCCCGGCGGCTGGCTTTTTTTGTGGATTATGGCAGATAAGAACACAGTAAAACCGAATGGGCCATCGAAGTCGTTTATGACGATTGGGCCCACGCTGCATTACAGCCATGCGAATGTTCGCAGATGCTGGGCTCTGGCGGTTGTGGTGTTTATCGGAGTCTGTCTTTTCTGGTCGAAGATACTAACAGGGACGGGTCTGTCGCTTAACTTCAGCGACGTAACCGATTCTGCTTCGTGGAGTCTGGGCCGCTTTATCATCAGCCCGCTGAGCATATATGAATATCCCTGGCAAATCCTTGTGTTAGGGCTTCTTATGGGGATTTTGGCAGTCGTCCCGGTGCTTGTCTCGCAGCTTTTGAGCTTTCGTTACAGTTTACCGATGACACTTGCCGTCGTTTTCATCGCCAAGTTACCGTTATTCGGTGTATTCCTTTTGGTCAGTTGTGTGGCCGTGGCGTGTCGGCCGCTGCGATTCCGGTCGCGTTTTATAGCGATTGCCTTATGCATGGCACCGCAGTTGATTTACTGGGCCTTTTTCGGAGGCGCCCAAAACGTCGAACCAATCAGGTGGGGGTTTTCTTTTGCACCGTGGATTCACGCCTGGCTCACTGCGCTTGCCATTGCCGGCGCCGCGATAGGTGTTGGCCATTTTACACGGTACCGGCCGGGCCTCGTGTGGGTCGTGAGCGGTGTCGCGCTGACGGCAGCTGTTTTGGTGTTTCAGCGAAAAATCAGCTTTGCAGAGCTGGATTATCAATTGTACATAGCCGGCAATAATCCCGAGGAGGTACCGGAGTTTCACGACCATAATATGACAAAGGTTATTGATGAGGCGATAGAGAATCCGGCAACGCAGAGCTTTTTAACGGGTTTTTTCTATCCCACCGAGCCCATTCTTCTGCGAGAGGAGTTAAAGGAGGAAATACAGCTTCAGTTGACCTATGACCGATGGCCAATGTGGTTTGAGGTAACCGACGAATTAAACTACGAGGCAAAGAGACAAGAGCTGCTGGGTCAGTATAATCTGTTCATAAACAAGCGGCCGACGAGCAAACGAATGCCGATAGCTCTGTACTACAAGGCCATGCTTAACGAGTACAGCCCGAATATTCCGCAGTTCGGCCAGACAGAGGTTCTCACTTTCTACAATGATTATCCGCATCGTGAGACCCTGCCCTTATGGCAAAAGCTCTATAACGAATTTCCGCAAAGTGCCGAGGCCCTCGAGGCCAGATGGCGTATAGGAGTACATTTGGCCGGACAGGGTGAATTTGAAAAGGCCACCGAGTTCTGTGAAGTCGCCGAAGCCATGCTGGCCCAACAATTAGAGCTTTCGGAGGAGACGCAAACAGCCGCCGGAACATTTTTAACCGCATTTGTCCAGCCTGCCGGGACGGTCATGACACCTTTTAAGCTGAGAGAGCTCCAAAGAAAATTGCAGAAGTTAAACGTGCTTATCAGCCAGAACAACCAATCCGAATCGGACGACTCGAAAAACAGGCTCGCAGAATTTCTAATACTCAATCCCTACAGCCCGGATTATTCGCAGCAGTTGGACCAGCTTCTGGCAGAGACCAAAGAAACCGCCCCCCTGCGGGACAACATACTGCTGGCAAAGATTATGCTGATTCCCGATGCCCAACTCAAGGCCGCCCAGTTCAAGGAACTCGGCGAGAAATTCGCGAAAACCGACGGCGGCACACAGGCCTTGTATGAGCTTGGCCTGCTGAAGGTCGCCTTGTGGAAAGACCCGCAGATAAGCGGCGAAGACAAGAATGCGTATCTTGCCGATGCCAGAGCCATATTGACTAATTTCATCGCCTTATATCCCAAAAGCATCTTCAGCGGCCATGCCCAGACTATGCTCGACAGCTTACCCACCGCTGAATAATCGCGTTTTGTGTAATGCGTATAGAACAGAAGTCAGAAGACAGAGGACAGGGGACAGAAAAATCTGATTTCTGATGCGTTGTGCGTGATGCGTGAGTCGAACATCGAACGTCGAACGTTCAACATCGAATATGGAATCCCGGCAAGCCGCGATGAGCAAAACGATGTACGCCACCGGCGAAACATCAGTATTCTATCTTCTGTTGCTTTTGGTCTAAATTTCACTTGACAAATGATGGTACTTACAAGTATGATTATGACTGTGAAAATCGCTTAATCGAGGCACAAGAAGACGGCTCTACCGTGGCCAAATACTACTACGACTACGCCGGAAGGAGGATTGCAAAGGTGGCAGGTAGTACTGAGACTACGTATTGTTATGACGGTGCTCAGGTTATCGCTGAATATGACGGCAGTGATAACCTGCTTCGAAAGTTTGTCTATGGCCCTGGAATTGATGAGCCTATATGTATGATTGATGTAGATGGTGAAACCGAGACGCCTTACTACTATCACTACGACGGATTGGATTCGGTTGTGGCACTATCCGATGAGAATAGTGATATCGTGGAGCGCTACGAGTACGATGTATTTGGTGAGCCGACAATCTGGGATGCCGATAAGCAAACGACCTACACCGAATCGCAATACGATAATCCCTATATGTTCACTGGCAAACGCTTAGACCCGGAAACCGGGCTCTATTATTATCGTGCCCGTATGTACAATCCGCAAATAGGCCGATTCATGCAGACTGATCCTGTTGGCTACATCGCCGGCCTGAATCTATATACTTACTGTGGAAATAATCCGCTGAATTGGATGGACCCGTATGGACTGGATAAGGATAAGCCATGGTGGGAGGATTGGTATGATTTTTTGTATAATCTAGGTTATAATTGGGATTATTGGAACGCCATAACGATAAGTTTAAGTGGAGCAGTGTTTGCGCCCACTACAGCGGGGATTGGGGGCGGTATTGAAGCGGTCTATATTTTTGGACAAGGATGGGTTTTTTATTTACAATTGGGTCCCGGTCAGGGAGTACCTGGTCTAGGTGGAGCTTTAGAAGTTGGGCCTATTTTCAATTTGGATCAACCGTCAGATTATACAGGACCTTTTGTTGAGGGCCAAGGAGGGTTAGGCTTTCCGATAGTTGGGGCTAGTCTTTCCGGATTTTATTACCCTGAGCCCGGCATTCTCCACCCGGGAGGTGGACCGTGGGGAGGCAAAGGTGGAATATATGTAGGTACCCCTGTCTCCGGAGGAGTAATGGCTGAAAGTTATGACATACTCTACGATTTCACACAGTAAAGGTTATAGATGATGAACAATTGGCTTTTAATACCACTTATATCCTTCTTTTGTTTCTTTATCGGTGTGCTTAGAACTTATTACCTGATGAGGAAGATATTGAGTTTAGTAAAAGAGATTGACTATGAGAAATGGAACTTTCTGATGTCTTCCTCAATACCGTTTTTGAATAATCTGATCGGTGAAAAATCCGTTATTTGGGTTAATTCGGTACGTTTTGGTAAATTTGTTCGCGGTGGGGAGTACTTCAATGATCCGCAGTTGGAAAGGTATGTACGACTTTATAGGAGAAATAAAGTAGTTGCTTTTCTTTGTTGGGTAGCTTGTATGGTGTCAATCCCTCTGTTGGCTTTTGCACATTCGTAGTAGAGAATAAATTATGCCTGTTCATTGATTAGTCAGATTTCGACCTGAATGATGCCGAACTTATCAAAGTGCAGAGAAAACTCAAGAATAGCATCCTGTATTTCGCCGGCTCAATACTTTTTTCGGTTATTTTGGTTCATTTACTTGAAAGAGCAACTGACATATTATGAGCAAACGGGGATTAGTGTTGTTCGTGAAAAATTGGATTAGTCCACTGCATGATCAGCGAAATGGGTCAAAGTTATGAATCTAATTCTCCTCTTTCAAAATAGAAAAGGCTGTGCAATATGAACGTAATCTACGGCCCGGGTATTGATGAGCCTGTTATTATGATTGATGTAGATGGTGAAACCGAGACGCCTTACTACTATCACTACGACGGATTGGATTCGGTTGTGGCACTATCCGATGAGAATAGTGATATCGTGG
>JGI10211J34971_10002807_pt1 | contig 14037 bp, 15 predicted proteins | sample Etolagsediment_FD_34971 | JGI IMG/M metagenome (IMG submission 34971) | reverse complement strand
TCCATCTCTTTATGTTTTGTTGCACCTATTGGTTCTCGTGTTCTTTCACTCATTCACACGTTCATTTCTTCACTTCACCGTCCCGATCTCGAATACTTTCCATCCCAGCGCCTGACCCTCCTTCATACATTTGGAAACGATCGAGTGATGGCAGATCACGGTAAGGCCGATGCCCATGTTAAACGTTCGACGCATATCCTCCTCCGGAACCGATCCCGTTTTCTGGATCAGCGTAAAAATAGCCGGTCTCTTCCACGAACTCCAGTCGATTTCCAGATCCAGACCCTCTGGCAGAACCCGCATTGTATTCGAAATCAATCCGCCACCGGTAATATGCGCCAGTCCGGCCACTCGATTGTATTTTCGCACCTTCCGGATAAACGGCAAATAGGAGCGATGAATTTTAAGTAGTTCGTCGGCCAGGGTTCCGTGCAGTTCCGGGTGATGATCATCCAGTCGGGTGTCTAGCGAAAACGACTCCAGTAACACCCTGCGTGCCAGAGAATACCCATTGGTATGAAGTCCGTTGCTCTCGATTCCGAGAACGGTATACCCCGGCTGAATTCTCTCACCGGTCATCAGCTTTGCACGATCCGCCACGCCAACAATGGTCCCCGCCAGATCAAACTCCCCTTCCTTGTAAATGTCGGGCATCTCCGCCGTTTCGCCGCCAATCAATGCAGCCCCGTTTTCCTTGCACGCTTTCACAAATCCCCGGATCACCTCCAGCCCGATCCGTTTCTCCAGCTTTCCGGTTGAAAAATAGTCCAGGAAAAAGAGAGGATCCGCCCCGCAAACCGCAATATCATTTACGCAATGATTCACCAGATCCTGACCCACAGTATCGTATACACCCGCCCGAAACGCCACAATCAGTTTGGTTCCCACTCCATCCACACTACTCACCAGCACCGGATCCTCCATCTCCTTGAACGAAGCCGAAAACATCCCTCCGAATCCCCCGATCGGATTGATCACTGCGTCGTTGTATGTAGAGGAAACCATCTCCTTCATCTCCTCCACCAGTTCCTCTCCTTTTTTGATATCAACGCCCGACGACTGGTAAGTATGTTTCATACGATTTGCCTATAGATGATTGGTCCTTGACTTCATATCAATTCCATATTGTTTCCATGAAAATAAGAAATCAATGATTTATCCACATGGGTATACAAATATAATTGGATTGAAATTATTTGAAAGAGAGTAGTAGGGGGTGTGAATAAGTGGATAAGTAGTTTTCCCACGGGTTGATGGGAGGTTTGGATAGATTGTGAATAATTATGTGAATAGTAAATCACTGCGTTTCAGTAAGTTACATAAAATTCATACTGGTTATACACATTCACACACGATTCATACCTATCTTTTTGAAAATCTTATCCACATACGAATTACTTTTCAGAACCTGTGAATAACGGTACAAAAATGTGGAAACCTGTGTATAATTTTTTTGAAAAATGAGACTTTTCCCTTTATTCACATTCATATCACAACTTATCCACATAGTTACAAACACAGTTACGTACAAGATTATATATAAAGTTACGCACACGATTACAAACTCAGTTACACACACAGATACTACCAAAATCACATACCATTACCCACAAAAATATGAGAATTGTTCTGCAACGAGTGAGCCAAGCTTCGGTTCGTGTCCACGACGAAATTACCGGATCCATCCAACAGGGGCTACTGCTCTTAGTGGGATTTCATCCAACCGATACTAAAAATGAGGTCGACTGGTGCTGCCGTAAACTTCCTGCTCTGCGTGTTTTTCCCGATGAGGAGGGGAAGATGAACCGTTCGGTGCAAGATATCGGAGGAGGGATGTTGGTAATCTCGCAGTTTACGTTGTATGGGAGGGTTGAGAAGGGGACGCGACCCGGGTTTACCGATGCAGCCCGGCCAGAAATTGCGGAGCCGTTGTACGATTATATGTTGGAAACATTACGACGAGATTCGGGGGTAAAAATCCAGCAAGGTGTATTTGGTGCGATGATGGATGTTTCCCTCGTGAATGAGGGTCCAGTGACCCTCATCATGGAACGAATGGCGGATTGAGGTGTGATAGACTACCGCCTGGCTGTATTGACTGACTTCCAGAGATTATACACCTATCGTACAGCATCCAGAAGCCGCCCAAAAATCTCGTCGATGGTACCCACACCATCAATCTCTTTTACAAGCCCTTGCTTCTGATAATGATCCATCACCGGTTTGGTCTCCTCATGATATACGTTCAGACGATTTTTCACCATCTCTTCGGTGTCGTCCTCCCGGCCTTGCCCACGGCTTAGGATCCGCTTAATGAGCTCCTCCTCGGGGACGGTTAAAATGAGGAAGTGATCCACAGAGGTTCCATGTTCGCTAAGGTAAGCATCCAGTGCTTCCGCCTGTGGCACCGTGCGGGGAAATCCGTCCAGTATGTAGCCGTTTTTGTATTTCTCCTGGCCAAGTTCATTCACCACCAGTTCCACCACAACATCATCCGATACCAGTTCGCCGGACGCCAGGATCGCTTTTACTTTCTTTCCCAGGTCGGTTTCATGTTTGATGTGATACCGGAAGATGTCACCGGTAGATATATGAGGTAGATGGAGTTCTTCCTGAAGTTTTACTGCCTGTGTTCCTTTTCCTGCACCCGGAGGGCCGAATAAGATCAGTTTCATAAAGCAAGTTGTTTACTTTTTGTTCACAGTCTCTTTCTCACGGATACGGGCAGCTTTCCCTTGACGATCGCGCAGATAGAAAAGTTTAGCACGACGTACACGTCCTCGTTTTTTCACCTCAATTTTTGCAATAAATGGCGAGTAGAGTGGAAAAATTCTCTCTACACCAACACTTCCGGAAATTTTACGCACCGTGAAGGTTTTGTTGGCTCCGCTTCCACGCTCGTTGATTACAACGCCNAGGTATTGCTGAATTCGCTCTTTGTTTCCTTCACGCACACGATAGTGCACATTCACNGTATCTCCTGCCGTAAATTCCGGGAGATCGTCTTTCATTACGGTTTGTTCAATGAGTCTTAATTTATCCATGTTTAGCACTCCAGCTGTTAAGGGATGTTCCTGTTTTGATAATATCGTTTGTATAAATCGGGTCGTTTTTCTTTGGTTTTTTTGACAGCCTCATCGTGTCGCCACGCTGCAATTTTTTTGTGATCTCCGGAGCGCAAAATATCGGGAACACTCATTCCACGAAACTCTGCCGGCCTTGTGTATACCGGGCCTTCCAGAAGATCCTCCTGAAACGAATCGGTCAGGGCGCTTTCCGCATCTCCAAGCACTCCCGGAATCAGTCGTACAATGGCATCCGTCATCATTAGCGCCGGAAGTTCACCTCCGGACAGCACAACGTCGCCAGCCGAATACTCCCGGGTTACCCACCGGTCGCGAACCCGTTGATCCACTCCTTTGTAGTGGCCGCACAAGAAGATGAGATTTCGTTGAATGGAAAGCTCATTTGCTTCTTTTTGCGTAAACAGGTCACCGTCGGGTGATGGAAAGATCACCTCATCGTACGAACGCTGCTCCATCAGGGCTTCGATACAATCGAAAATGGGTTGCGGGGTCAAAATCATCCCTGCACCTCCTCCATAGGGAGCATCATCGATTTTTCTGTGCTTATCCGTTGAGTACTCACGAAGATCATGCAGATAAATCTCAACGAGCCCCTTCTCTCTGGCACGCCCGACAATGCTGTGCGAAAGCGGACTTTCCAACACTTCGGGAACTCCTGAAAGAATATCGATCCGGATAGATGGTTTCACTCCTCCTCCAGCTGATCCAGGTTGATACAAACGATCGATTCGGTTTGATGGTCGATCATTTTCACATATTCATCCACCAGAGGAATCAGAAGCGTTTCCACCGATCGGTTGCTTCCGATGCAAGCAACTCTACGACCAACACCTGCTGCATGAAGGATCCAAGTAGATCATGGACAACACCTATTTTCAGCTTATCCGACACTACAGAATATCCAACCAGGGAAGATTCTTCCGGTTGTTCCGTCTGCGCCGGCTTCTGATCGGTGAAGAGCCCGTGATCCATCAGGGCCTCAGCTTCTTCGCGATTCGCAATTCTGTCAAATTTTACAAAGAACAATGTTCGCTGTTTTTTTACTTCCGTATGAACGGATTCGATCCTCAAGGGAACATAATCACCTCGTTCATTCCGGATGTATAGGAGATGACCCTCTGCGAGAGCGCTCTCCTCAGCAGGACCAGCCGGAATCACCTTNACAAGACCTTTCAGTCCTCTGGCTTTCCCAATTCGGCCCACTTCAAAGAACCGGTTTTCCATACCCGGTTCTCCGTATTACCCCTGTTTGGCTTCCCAGGCGCGTACAACCGTTACGCGATCCTCAGACTCAGGCACAAAGCCTTCCAAATCCTTGAGGTCTGTTTCCTTAATGTGATTGATAGCATCGCCGGCAGTCATATCGGTAGAAAGCTGGGCAGGTGCCTCGGCAACTTCTTCCGCTGGCGCTTCGGCAGCTTCTTCCGCAGGTGCTTCCTCTGCAGCAACCTCCTCCGCTACGGGCTCCTCGGCAGGTGCTTCGGCAGCTTCTTCCGCTGGTGCCTCGGTAGCTTCTTCCACAGGTACTTCCTCTGCAGCAACCTCCTCCGCTACGGGCTCCTCAGCTGGTGCTTCAGCAACTTCTTCCGCTGGTGCTTCGGTAGCTTCTTCCGCAGGTGCTTCCTCTGCAGCAACCTCTTCCGCTACGGGCTCCTCGGCAGGTGCTTCAGCAACTTCTTCCGCTGGTGCTTCGGTAGCTTCTTCCGCAGGTGCTTCCTCTGCAGCAACCTCTTCCGAAGCAACCTCCGCCTCTGCAACTTCTGCCTCCTCTTTAGCTTTCTTCTCTTCAGCCATCTTTTTGGCAGCAGCGGCCGCCTTCTCTTCTAAATGGCTTTGATATGCTTTCTCTTCAGCAGAGAGCAGCTCTTTCTGCTGATCCTTTCGACTCTGGACTTTCTCCAGACCCTTCGCCTCTTTTGCATCTCGCCACTCTTTCAGAGCCGCGTCAATTTTCTCATCCTCCCAACCCCATCGGAGCAGGTGCATTTTGTAGAGAATTCCCTCCTTTTTGAGAAGGCTTCGAACGGTTTCGCTCGGCTTGGCACCCACGCCCAACCAGTAGATAACGCGATCTTCATCCAAAACAAGCTGCTGATTCTCGCTCACGTTGTCAAACCGTCCCAGACGCTCCACAACACGCCCATCACGGGGTGCGCGGCTATCTGCTACCACAATGTGATAGAAGGGTCGTTTTTTTCTTCCTCGTCGTTGTAATCGTATTTTAATCAAGGTATGTACTCCTTATTCTAGTTATCAGTGTTCTACGTTGTTATACGCTCGTATCGTGTAATTATCTCCCAAACGGGAGTGATTTCAATGCTTGAGATGCTCTGCCCATACCGCCTAATTTCGACATGGTCTTCATCATCTTTTTCATTTGACTAAACTGCTTCATCAAATCGTTTACCTGCTTCACCGATGTTCCGGATCCTTTTGCAATTCGCTTCCGCCGGCTTCCGTTCAACAGATTAGGGTCGGCGCGCTCTTCCGGAGTCATGGATTGAATGATCGCCTCCACGGGTTTGAAAGCATCATCGCTGATCTCCTGTCCTTGCAGTGCTTTTTGTGCGCCGGGAATCATTCCAACCAGATCAGCCACGTTCCCCATCTTCTTAATCTTCTGTAACTGCTCCAGAAAATCGGTAAGATCAAATTTGTCGGAGCGGATTTTGCGTTGCAGTTTCTCTGCCTGCTCCTCATCAAACTCCTGCTGGGCTCTTTCCACAAACGAAACCACATCCCCCATACCAAGGATTCGTTTGGCCAGCCGATCGGGATAGAAAGGAGAAAGTGCATCCAGTTTCTCCCCCGTACTCATAAATTTTATCGGCTTCTCGACAACGGTTCGGATGGATAGGGCCGCTCCCCCGCGCGTATCACCATCTAGTTTGGTAAGCACAACTCCGTCGAAATCGATGGCATCATTAAATGCCTTAGCCGTATTCACCGCGTCCTGTCCGGTCATCGCATCTACCACAAACAGAATCTCATCGGGATCGATCGCCTGTTTGATCTGCGCGACCTCATCCATCATGGCTTCATCCACATGCATCCTGCCCGCAGTATCGATAATCACTGTGTCCAGCGCCAAGGCTTTGGCCATTGCAACAGCCTCTTTTGCTACACGAACAGGGTCTTTTTGATCGATCGAATAGACCGGAACCGAGATCTCTTCTGCGAGGGTTTTCAACTGATTAATAGCGGCAGGCCGATACACGTCCGCAGCAGCAAGAATTGGATTTCGGTTATTCTCCTTTTTGAGATACCGTGCCAATTTTCCCGCAAACGTAGTTTTCCCGGATCCCTGCAGACCAGCAATCAATATAATGGTAGGGGGCTTGGGGGAGACATTCAGATCAACTTTCTCCTCACCCAACACATGGACGAGCTCATCATAAACGATCTTGGTAAACAACTGGCCGGGCTGCACACTTTTCAGCACGTCGGCTCCAAGGACTCTCTCCTGGATATCTTTTGTAAACTGACGAGCAACCGCCAGGTTCACATCTGCGTCCAGCAATGCTCTCCGGATCTCTCGAATCGTTTCTGCGATGTTTACATCGGTGATTCGGGATTGACCCTTAAGCGACTGAACGGCTTTTTCTATTTTTGAAGACAAATCTTCGAACATGATCAAAAAGCTTAGCCGTAATCGTTTATAGTCACCAAAGGTAGGGTTTCATCCACAACTTATCAACAACCACAGCAAAAAAATGTTTTGAAAACCCTACAATCTTGTACTTCAATCTTGTGCTTCAATCTTATGCCTCAACCCTTTATTTTCCAAATCAACCCGAGCCCTGGTAGGAGGGATCTGCGGCGCACGAAATTAACCCGAACAACGAATTAAACATCATGACTCAACAAGAAGGCTACGGACAACAAAGCTACGGACTGCTTAAAGGAAAAAAAGGAATCATTTTTGGTGCACTCGATGATCGAAGTATCGCCTGGCGCATCGCACTGGCATGCAAACGCGAAGGAGCGGATTTTGTTCTCTCTAATGCACCGATCGCACTACGCCTGGGAACGCTGGATGCCCTTTCCGAAGAGACAAATGCTCCGGTTTTTCCGTGTGATGTAAGTAGTGATCTGGATGTGGAAGAGCTCATGAAAAAAACAGCCGCTCATCTGGGTGGCGTCGATTTTATCCTGCATGCGATTGGAATGTCGCCCAACATCCGGAAAAAGAAAGAGTACAACGACATCAATTATAATTGGTATCAGCAGACGCTCAATATCTCTGCTGTTTCCCTACACCGTGTCCTTCATTTTGCTGAAAAAACCGGGGTTCTGAATGATGGAGCAAGTGTGGTCGCTCTGTCCTATATTGGTGCTCAGCGAATCTTTTCGAAATATTCCGATATGAATGATGCGAAAGCCCTGCTGGAAAGTATCGCCCGGAATTATGGAAGCCGGCTGGCAGGACGGGGGATCCGGGTAAACACAGTATCACAGGCACCCACCAAAACCTCCGCGGGGACAGGAATTAAAGGATTTGACGGGATGTACACTTTCGCCGAAATGATCGCACCCCTTGGTAATCCATCCGCAGATGAGTGTGCCGACTATTGTGTAACCTTGTTCTCCGATCTCACGAGAAAAGTGACTATGCAGAATCTCTACCACGACGGAGGGTTTGTAACCAGCGGAATTTCGGAAGAGATGATCGACGATCTGGCGAAACTCTATTCCGATCGGGATTCTGAGTCGTAGTCAGAACGGGCGTCGTAGTTTCAACGGGCGCCTCAAGCGCAATGGCAGTTGCAGTCTGAACGGATTCTAAGTCGTTTGTGACTAGTAGCCCGACCAGGTAGGTGACCGAAAGCCCGTCCAGGACTTGTAAACGGTCTGAGCCTACGAAGTGCCCACAACCGATGGGACGGGACATCAAAATCTAAAAAGAGGCCAACCATGCCGGTTAAAATTTTAGGCATCGATCCGGGATCCAGAGCTACGGGAGTGGCCATTTTGGAGGAATCGGATGGCGCATTGGTGGCTTCGCTGTGTGATGTGATTCGCACCGACTCCCTGGAGCATCACCCCGACCGTCTGCAGGCCATTTTCGAGCAGATCAGTGGGATTATCAAGGAGTTTCAGCCCACGCATTGCGCCATCGAAACTCCCGTATATGGTGTAGACCCGCTCGCGATGCTGAAACTTGGACGCGCCCAGGCAGCCGCCATACTGGCTGCAACCAATGAAGGACTGGTGATCTCGGAATACTATCCAAAAGCGGTAAAAAAGGCGATCGTTGGCAATGGGAATGCATCCAAGCAGCAGGTAGCCTTCATGCTTCAAAAACTGGTACGGCTTCCGAAGAAGGATCTTCCAATGGATGCGACGGATGCTTTGGGTATTGCGTTTTGTCATCACACCCATTTACTGAGAACCATAATAACCCGGGCGGGCGAGAATAGCACAGAAATGGCATCAAGTACAGAGAATAAAATGCAACTCCTGTTCCAAAAAAAGTATCATCAGAACAACCGGGTCAACAACTGGACGGCATTTGTCCGTAACAATCCGGACCGGATACGATCCAAAGACGACAAGTAGGTTCTAATTATGATCGCACTACTACAGGGAATAATTCACAGCAAAGATGAAAACGGATGCATCCTTCTTGTGAACGGAGTTGGCTACCGGGTTCATCTTTCCGGCCAAACGATCCGGAATATCCCGGCAGCAGGAGAACACGCCGAACTTCTCATCTATCATCACATTACAGAAAACGACCAGCGGTTGTTTGGATTCGCTGAACCCACCGAAATGCAACTATTCGAGCGGCTGATCACCGTAAAAGGAGTTGGCCCCAAACTCGGCCTCACCATTTTGTCCGGTATGCCTGCCATTGCGCTTATGGAGGCGATCATTTCCGAAGACACCGGAATCCTCTCCTCCATCTCCGGCATCGGGAAAAAAACCGCCGAACGGATGGTTCTGGAACTCAAAGACAAACTCATAAATCTGGGGGCCGGAGCGGGCGCATCCTTTTCCACAGGGACTGGTAGCGCCTCTGGTGCCCATGCAGAGGCCCTTTCTGCCCTCGAAGCACTTGGTTTCCGGCGCCGTGAAGCCGAAAAAGCACTCACAGCCGCCGCGGCAAATTCCTCTGTATCCGGACTCTCCACGCAGGATCTTATCAAAGCCGCCCTCGCCGAGCTCAAACGATAACACTCACTTAACATTGATTTCGTACTCTATCATAGGATTACATTAAACGACGTATCACATCAACCCGTTTCGTTTTGAAAAAAGAGACCATCCTCGTAGTCGATGACGAACAAGACCTTCTGGATCTCATCGAATACAATCTCAAAAAAGAAAATTACAAAGTTCTGCGTGCCGAAGATGGAGAAGAAGCACTCCAAATGGCCCGGGAACATACCGTCGATCTTGTCCTCATGGACATCATGATGCCCAAAATGGACGGCATTGAAGCGTGCAGGCTCATGCGCGAAGATAGTGCACTGAAACACATTCCCGTCATCTTTCTCACGGCTCGGGGTGATGAAAAAACCGAAGTAGAAGGACTCGACACCGGCGCAGACGATTACATTACCAAACCGATCAGTACCGCCAAGTTAGTTTCCCGAATCCGTGCCGTCCTGCGCCGCTTTTCCGAACAGGAGGAGCAAGCACAAATCCTAAAAGTACACGATCTGGAGATCGACCGGGGACGTTATATGGTTCGACGGGGTGATAAGGAATTTCACCTGCCCCGAAAAGAGTTTGAATTGCTCTACTACCTCGCAAGCCGCAAAGGCAAAGTAAAAGACCGGCAGACGTTGCTCAACAAAGTGTGGGGAGATAATATCTATGTGGTCGACCGAACCGTGGACGTACATGTTCGAAAGATTCGGGAAAAGCTCGGAGATCATTATATTGAGACCGTAAAAGGAGTCGGCTACCGGTTTAAAGAGTAACCATGACCACAAAAAAAATTCAAAAGGCGGGGTTTTCCAAACTCTCGGCATCCGTGGCTCTTTACGCCGCTGCGATTACCGGCGTCTTGCTCGTTCCTGTATTTTACTGGCTCGCCGAACTCTCTCTGCTCCTCACCATCGAGCTGGTACTGCTTATTATGGTTGTGAACGCAACTGTGGTGTACACGATCTCGTACCATCTCCATCACCCCCGTGTTGAGATCCTCGAGCGTATCTACAAAAACATCGCGCGGAAAAAATTCGAAAAATACGACGAAATCACCACCAAACACGGCGATGAACTTAGCCTGCTCATCAAGCGATCGGTACGCGCCAGCAACATGGTCGAAAAAGAGTTTCAGAGGCTCAACAAAATCGAAAACTATCGGAAAGAGTTCATCGGCGACATCTCTCACGAACTCAAAACCCCAATCTTCGCCATCCAGGGCTTTATCGAAACCCTCATTGACGGCGCTATCCACGACGACGAAGTCAACGAAGAGTTTCTCCGTAAAGCGATGCGCAACGTCAATCGCCTCACCTACCTCACTAAAGACCTGATGGAGATCTCGAGGCTCGAAACAGGCGAACTCAAATCGGAAATCCGCCCGCTCCACCTCCGTGGACTCATCCTCGAAGTCACCGAAAGCCTTCAATACAAATCCCAAAAAGAGGAAGTGGAGGTCATCGTCGAGAAATTCGACCGAAATCTGCAGGTCCGCGTCGACCGCAATCAAATCCGCCAGGTCTTCATCAACCTCATCGAAAACGGCATCAAATACAACAAACCGGGCGGCTCCGTCACCATCGGGATCACAAAAACCTCCCAGGAACCCGATAAAGTCACCGTTTTTGTACGCGACACCGGCATTGGAATCGATCCCAAAGATATTCCCAGAGTCACGGAGCGTTTTTTTCGGGTTGATAAGTCCAGATCCCGGGACAAAGGAGGTACCGGGCTTGGCCTGTCCATTGTGAAGCATATCATCGAAGCGCATGGCGAGACGCTCTGGATCGAAAGCAACGACCAGGGAACTACTTTTTTCTTCACTCTTACGCTCACCAACCAGCTGCTCGCATAGTAATCGCTTTCCGTACAGAATACATTACCCGGGCATTACTCACTACCTGCGCATTACTCTCTGCTCGCGTAGCATTCGTGTCTCCAATTTATTCACATGTAAGGGTCGCAAAAAGATGGCGCGCCAGATGAAGGTGCCCCAAGAGACGGCGCTCCAAGAGATGATAATCCAACAGATGGCGCTCCAAGGAACAGAGTAAGATCCGGGTTTCATCCCACTTTCGTTTGTGGTAGATTTGAGTACCCCAAATTGCAATATACCACGCACGAGAATATCAGAAACCTGTAAAAAAAGAGAACCCAAAAGAGCTATGATTTACGGAGTGATTATGGCGGGTGGCGCCGGAACAAGGTTGTGGCCCGCAAGCCGACAAGAGAAACCCAAACAGTTTTTACCCCTTACAGGCCAACATTCGATGATCCGCCAAACGGCCGACCGCATCAACCCGCTTACCGGAGATGAGCGCATCATGGTCATAACATCGGAACATCACACCGAACAAACCCTCAAGAATATCCCGTACCTGAGGCCGGAGATGGTGATTGGTGAACCGATGGCCCGCAACACAGCCCCGTGCATTGCGCTGGCTGCGGCCCGATTACACGCAGCAGATCCGGATGCCGTCATGATTGTGCTGCCCGCCGATCATCACATCGAAAAGAAAGAGGCTTTTCTCGAGATCCTGCGCACGGCCGTGGAGGAGGCGCGCGAACACCACACACTGGTTACGATCGGTATCCAGCCCACGCACCCCGAAACCGGATATGGGTACATTCAGGCGAAAGACGCGTCCCATCAAACCGGAAACACCCTTCCTGTAGAGCGATTTGTGGAGAAACCCAATCTCGCCCGGGCGGAGGAATTTTTGCGTTCCGGAGAGTATATGTGGAACAGCGGGATGTTTGTATGGCGGGCGTCTTCGATTTTGCAGGCGATGGAGGAGCATATGCCGGATCTGTTTACGCTCACACTTGGAGTGAGGGGTGCTCAACTTACCCGACCGGATCTGCTTGCGTTTTTTGAGGGGGCGCCAGCGGTGTCAATCGATGTCGGGGTGATGGAACGGGCGTCCAATGTGAAGGTGATTCCTGCAGATATCGGGTGGAGTGATGTGGGAAGCTGGAAGGCAGTGTACGATTTGTCGGTGAAAGATGCGGAAGGGAACGCGGAAAATATANCCTCAGAGGGGGNAGGTGCGTCCGGTTCTGCAACAAACGCAACGTTTATTGGCGCGANGAATAACTTGGTAATGACCGAAACGGGAAAGNGGGTTGTGCTGATTGGCGTGGAGGATCTGTGTGTGGTGGAAACGGAAGATGCGGTATTGGTTCTGCACCGGGATCAGGCGCAACGGGTGAAGGAGGCGGTGCAGAAATAGAAGGCACTCGATACGCAGCCCTCTCAGGAGGCGTTTCGAACGGGGTGCTTTAGCAAGCGTTGCAGAATGGTTTGGGTATCTGCAATTTCGGGCAGTGTTACCACGTCTTTTTCAAAAAGCCATTTTCGGAGCTGTTTCGGAAAGGAGTCGCCAATTTCATACACAACGGAAATTCCCATCTGTTCCAGTGCAGCCGCATTGCACAACTGCTCGTACTGACGCTGTATTGGAATAGACATCAGTTTTTTACCCAGATACATCGTTTCTGCGCAGGATTCAAACCCACCTCCCGTTAAAACGCCGAGGCTCCGTTCCATGCTTTCCAGAAATGGGCGGTTGCCGATCGGATGAAATACTACATTTCGTTCGCCCGCACCACGGCCACCACGATCACCACGGCCACCACGATCATCACGGCCATTATGAACATCACGACCATCACTTCCATCACCACCATACCCGGCCGGCGCATCAAAACCATCAAAATAGGGTGAAAAGATATGCCACTCGATCTCCGGTATCTGCCGGAAAAATCGTGCCAAAAACTCATGATGATAGGAGGGAAGGTACACCGTAACCCGCTGTTCCAAAACCGGGGACAGCTCCTGCACCTCGCGACGGATCACGGGCGGTTCAATAAACTCATCATACCGCAAAAAATGAAACCCAACCGGCTCGCTCACCGGCGCAAAATGATGCAAAATCTGCTCAGCCATGAGTGAAACCTTCGCCGGGCGTGGCGACTTTGCTGACAAAAAGGACGCCTGATGGCTCATTCCGATGCAGTGAACCCCTTGCTTTTTCGCCGCCCATGCCGAAACCGGCTCGTAATCGGAAATCACCACATCATACACAGACAGATCCAGATCCAGGACATCCCGCACAAACTGAACCGGCCGCAACCCTGCGAGCGTTCGCAGGTATGAAACCCGCCCATGNGAATCATAACTCATGGTAATCCCCGTCCGGTTCCAAACCGGAATCCCATCCAGCGTCATCTTCAGATGCTTCCCGCTCACCAAAATATCAACATCCGCAAGCTCCTGAAGCGAAGGAACAATCTCTCTTGCCCTGCTGATGTGCCCATGCCCTGTACCCTGAACGCCGTATAAAATTTTCATAGCCCCTATCCGATCACTGCCCCGGAACTCATCGGACGCATCGTAATAATCTTCATAATATTCTTNTCCNCCACGTAGTGCTTCTCATCATACCGATACAGATCCCACTCCCCGCTGTTGTACTCCAGCGCGGTCAGGTTCTCGATCCAGTCCCCGGAATTCAGGTAGATCACCGATCCCTTCTCGTTCTCATATCCGCGCACTTTGGGTTGATGAATATGCCCGCACACCACATAATCATATCCCTGATCGATCGCCAGCTCTATTGCTGTCATTTCAAAGTCGTTCACAAATTGAACCGCCTTCTTCACGCTGTCCTTAATCTTTTTCGACAAGGAAATTTTGCCCTTGCCCATCTTCACCGAAAACCAGTTCACCAGCCGGTTCAGCAGAATCAATAGCTCGTACCCACGACCACCAATCTTTGCGATCCACTTTGAG
>JGI10211J34971_10002803_pt1 | contig 14049 bp, 9 predicted proteins | sample Etolagsediment_FD_34971 | JGI IMG/M metagenome (IMG submission 34971) | reverse complement strand
CGGGAAGGTGATTGAGCCCCCGCAGGGCGGCGGAACGTCTCCGGACGATGCCGTCATGTGCGGGGAAGGTGTCGCCGCCCTGCGGGGGGCTTGGGATGTGTCGTTGACTCGATGGCCCACGGGCTCACGCCCGAGGCTACGGAATTCCGCCCTCTGCGAGGGCTGAAGACCGAAACCGTTCCGGTAACGAGTTGCTGCTGCGGACGCTCGTACCTCGCGCCGCAGATCAGCACGTTCGCCGGAGGAACAGTCGATAGTAACGCTTGCCGTTATTATCGGCTGGCGTTATGTTCTCCATATGATCCGTTCGTTCAAATGCAGGGACACTCGACGGCTCTACGAGCGGCAGTCTTCACCCAGGCTCCCGCAGGCGATCCAACGTGTAGCCCTGCGCAAGCTCTGGGTTCTCGACGCGGCCATGGATTTGGGGGAGTTGCGTGTGCCCCCCGGCAATCGCCTTGAGGCGCTGTCAGGCGGCCGAGAGGGACAGCACAGCATCCGGATCAATCAACAATGGCGCATCTGCTTCCGATGGCATGAGGGCCACGTGTTCGATGTGGAGATCGTGGACTATCATTGAGGCGACACGATGAAGAAAGACCTTCCAGCAATTCATCCCGGTGAGATCCTGCAGGAGGAGTTTCTGGTCCCGATGGGGATCAGTCAGTACCGCCTGGCCAATGACCTCGGTGTCTCCCCGCGGCGGATCAACGAGATCGTCCACGGCACGAGGGCAGTAACAGCCAACACGGCACTTCGCCTTGCTCGGTACTTCGGCACGTCGGCGCAGTTTTGGCTCAATCTACAGTCTCACTACGACCTGGAGACGGAGAGCGACAAGCTGGGCGACAGGCTGCGAGACGAAGTCCATGTCCTGGCCCTCGCTTGAGGTCGATTTGAACCGGGGAGGAACCGAGCCTTGCACGTGACGGCTTTGCTTCGCGCCGCCGCAAGTAACGGGCAGCGGTTGGCAGCAGAAGTCGAGGTAACCGTGAAAGAGAATCCAAGACGAGAGTTCCTGAAGACGCCCGTCGCAACCGCGGGAGCTGTTGCAGGGGTTGTGTCGGCTTCGCGTTTGCAGGGCGGAGAAGGGGAATCCTCCCAGGACGAGTCGGCCGCGTCGTTGTCGTCGACAAGAACCTACACGCTCACACGTCAAATCCCCGTCGAGCAGCGCTACGACATTGTCGTAGCCGGAGGCGGTCCCGCCGGGGTGGCCGCGGCCGTTTGCGCTGCGCGACTGGGCGCCAAGGTCTTCCTGGCCGAAGCCATGGGATGCTTAGGCGGCATGGGGACCTCGGGCCTGGTCAGCGCTTTCGACCCGATGGCCAACGGCGAGACGCAACTGGTCCGCGGATTCATGGGCGAAGTCGTCGAGACGATGAACGACGAGGGGTTCATGAACGTCCGTCCCAACACATGGCGATCGGGCTACCACCAATGGTCGAAGTTCAATCCCGAGGGATACAAGTATGTCTTGGACCGCAAGGTCGAAGACGCCAGGGTCAAGGTCCGTTTCTTCACCCGCGTGATCGAAGCCGATGTCGACCCGGCCGCCCGGACCGTTCGGGGCGTCGTCACCAGCAACGTCGAGGGAATGAAGTACATCCCGGCCAAAGCCTTCATCGACTGCACCGGGGATGCGGCCCTGGCCGACCTTTGCGGAGCCGCATCATGGCGAGCCGGCAGGGATACGCCGCATATCATGCCCGCCACTATGCCGACTCTGTGGTGCGGCAAGGACGGCCTTGGCGGGGGCCTGAAGGAGAAATATCGGGAGGCGGTCGAGGAAGGCCTTCACACCTATCCATCGAAGAAACTGGTGGGCCTCTCGCCCATCGACGACGGCCTCTTCTACCTCAACGGCGGCCACCTCTTCGAGATGGATGCCCTCAACAGCGATAGCCTGAGCGAAGGCGCGATCAAGGGGCGGATCATCGCCAACGACTTCCGCAAGATGTTCGAGTCGATACCGGAGATGGAACTGACCCTGGCGGCCACCTCTTCGCTGATCGGAGTGCGAGAAAGCCGTCGCATCAAGGGCGAGTACGTCTTCCACAAGACCGACATGGAAACTCGCCGCCTCTTTCCCGACACCATCGGCGTCTACTGTAAGGCCTGCGATATCCATCCCTATGCCTTCACCGACGAGGCCATGAAAGAGCACGAGGATGTTTACCGAAGGAGCAAGAAGTACCGACCGGCCAAAGGCGAAATGTTCTCCATGCCTTACGGCATCCTGGTTCCCAAGGGTTGGAAGAACCTTTGGACGGCAGGTCGATGTGCCAGCGCGGACGTCATCGGCCAGGGCTCGCTACGGTGCCAACCCTACTGCAGCCAGATGGGCCAGGCCGCTGGAACGGCTGCCGTGCAGGCCCTGCAGCACGACCAAAGCGCTGACAACCTGGACACCGAACGACTGGTCAAAACGCTGCGCGGGCAGGACGTCTACTTGCCGCAAGAGGAACTGAGCCCCGAGATGACCCGAAGCTAGACCACGACGGATAGGATAAAGAGCGTCTTCGATGGCAACCGGTGCATGCCCGGTACGGCGTACCGCCGTCCGTGATGCGGATCGTTGGCTATGGGAGTAGTATCTGACAATGAGCTCGAAACGACCACAGACTGTATTGACTGTCCTCGCCCTGATGAGCGGATGTGCCTATTGGGGGACAGGATGCGCCGTAGCGGGAAGGGAGAATCTCGCAGTTACCCAGATTCCTGATCGGAACCCCGCCGCCTCTGTACCGGTCCGCCCCAGCCCCAGACAGCCGGGCGTTCCTGCGAGCGGCGGACAGGCTGAGGTAGGGAATCCCGACCTCCCGGCTCCGGTTCTCATTGCCGCCAGTGGCTCCTACGCGTGGGTTGATCTTCAATGGGAGGGAGGGGACATCGTTGGAGGCGGATACGTAATCCAATCGTCAGCCGACGGCAGCATGTTCAGCCAAGTTAGCCGCGTAGGGCCGGAGCAGTTCCGCGAGTCTGTCTACGTTGGGGCAACCCAAACCACCTGGTTCCGTGTCGCGCAGCTGGACGCAGACGGACAGAACGGGCGGTGGTCCGAGATCGCGGCGGCGGAGACGGACGCGGAAGCGGATGTAGAGACCGACCTACGGCGCCGATTCGGGTTGGACTTGCCAGGGCACCGCTTCAGCTCAGATAGGCCGCATGTCGTTAGAGACTACACGAGCAGCGAGAAGGAGGAACATGCGCGCACAGGCGACGAACTGATGCATCGCTTCCGCAGCGAGGCCGCCAGCGGCGCGACATTCGTCATTTCGCCAGGTGTCTATCGCATTCCCGGCGGGGCATTCGTTGCCAAGTCCTTGACCGATTTCACCATAAGCGCTGCCCACGTCACGTTCATTATGGACGGCGACGCCGGAACAGCGTTCTACTTTGATGAGTGCAAGCGCTGTACCCTCGAAGGGCCGGTGCAGTTCAAGCTGGCCGTTCCCTGGTACTCAAGCGGGCGCCTGCTCGGGACCCAGACCGTAGATGGGACCACAGGCGTTCGTATCGAGATCCTGACGGGCTTCTCCCAGGACCTTGAGCAGGACGGTACGTGGTATCCATTCAACGAAGAGGGGGAGCAACTCGGTGAGAAGAAGTTCTCGGGCCTCAAGGACCTCGGTGAGGGACACTTTCTCCTGCAAGGGGCGTCTTGGGAACCAAGGCCGGACCAGTACGTGGCAGTGCGGGCAAACGTCGCGAGCTACGGTGTCGTCGGCCAATCGCGGAATAGCGCAGATCTCACCTACCGCGACATCACCGCCTACGGCTTCGGCTCCCCCTCGGCTAGGAACACGCTTGGCTACATCCATTACATCAACTACCGCGTTCGCCCCGAGCCTGGAACATCTCAGCTCTTTGTGGGACAACCGGGCCAGTTCTGGACCCTCGGCGGCTCGTTCGTCTTCGACGGCTGTGAGTTTCACACGGGGGGCGATGACGGCATCAATCTGATGTCGCGGGGAGGCTTCATGGTGCGCCAGGAGTCAAGCCGTGTGGTGTGCTTGGCCCGTTGTCCTGCAGTCGTTGGCAAGCTCTTGGGCTTCCACGACTACGATACCATGGAGATGCTCGCAGAGGCCAGAGTTGTTGCCGTGGAGGAGACCAGGGATCCAGATCTGCTGGCCGAAGCGTCACGCTCCGTTGAGGGTTTCAGGACAGCTCGGAAGGAGTTTTCCGTCGCCCTACGCGTGACACTTGATCGCGATGTTGAGCTCGGTACGGTTTGCCAGGCGGTGTTGCACGACTACGGCGCCAAGGACATCGTGATCCGCAACACCTACTGGCGAGACATGTACGCTCAGGCGCTTCTCATTCAAGCCGCCAACCAAGGACTCATCGCCGATAACTTGTTCTACCGCAGCACGCGATCCGCTATCCACGTCACGATGAGTCAGTACTGGCAGGAAGGGAAATGGTCAGAAAACACCATTATCCGAAACAACGTCATTCGGGACAACCCCTCTGAGCCCGGGAGGTTCAACGACGCATCGATCAGCGTGGGAGCCGCAGGACATGCGCCACTCATCAAGAACTTCGTGATAGACGGCAACAGGATCTATTCGCCGGCGTGGTCGGGAATCCGTATCGGCAACGCCAAGAGCATGCGTGTGGTCCGTAACCTCATCGTCCATCCCGGCGTCCATGGCACCAACGAGTCAACCGCCGGAATCCAAATTGACAGCGGGGAGGACATCGTGGTTCTTGACAACGTCATCGACCTGAGCGACACAAACGACGCGCAAGGCATCTTCATCGGCGAGCATGTGGATGAGAGTACGCTCCGCATGGAAGGGAACACCGTGAGGCAAACGGGAGCTGCCTTAAGACAGATGAGATGAGCGCCCGACGGGTTCGACCCGGTCCAAATCGAGATCGGGATCGGTATCGAGATCGATTCCTGTCCGGATGCACAGATGGCTGGGAATCTTGCCCTGGCGGGCACCGATCCCGATTTCGATAGCGATCTCGATTTCGAAGAGGAGAGAGCCCGGAAGCCAACCAGACGCCTCACGTGGACCTGGTACGGCTCACGCCCCATGTTGGCGCTCCCTCCGGTCACTGCTGCCGCCGTTCCTATCGTCGCTTTGGCAGTCCACCGTCAGCTGACTCGTACGATAAGCGAGATTGGCAGTCGCTTGACGGATCTGCATGAAGAATGCATATTTGTCTGCATGAGAACTACACTGAACATTGATGATCGTGCCATTAAGAAGGCGTCTGAACTTACGGGGGTCAAAGCGAAGACTACGCTTGTAAGGCTTGGGCTGGAAGCCTTGATCGCCCGGGAGAGTGCTAAGCGACTGGCGGATCTGGGGGGGACCGAGACGCAGCTTCGTCCCATTCCGCGCCGGAGGCCCGAGTAGGGACGATGGTCTTGGTGGACACATCCATATGGGTCTCCCATCTGCGCGCGGCAGACACCAAGCTGGCGTCCCTTCTGGCTGCTGAGGAAGTGGCGTGCCACCCCTTCGTCATTGGGGAGCTGGCGTGCGGGAATCTCGCAAACAGAGAGGAGATTCTTGCGCTTCTGCAGGAACTGCCTCGTGCCACCACGGCACAGCACGAGGAGGCGCTCAGTCTCATCGAGGCGCGTCGTCTGATGGGGCGAGGCATTGGTCTCGTTGACGTGCACCTTCTTGCGTCCGCGCTTCTGAGCGGCTTGCCGATTTGGACTGGAGATCGACGATTGCGCGAAGCGGCAGTCGAGATTGGCATTTCGTTTGACTGAGAAGCCATGGGGGGACAAGAGTCGGACAGCATCCGGATGCACTTGACGGATCTGCTTCGCGCCGCCGCAAGTGATCCAGGCGTTCATCGGCGCGCGGCGATGGTTTGGCGGGCTTTGGTGCGGACGCTACTGCGAGGCAACCCCCTATCAGGTTGTAATCGTCGATGCGGAGCCGACTGTCATTTGCTGACGATCTCATAGCTGCCGGACTCGACCTGCAGAAGCACGCGCCCGCCTTCGGTCTTCAGGTAGTCGACATGCGGAGCCGCATCGGCCGCGCCGCCATTGACCGTCACGGTCTTCACGTGGGCGGCGGGAACATGGATGGTCGCCGTGGAGTTGGCGGGGATGCGAACGTTCATCGTGACCGTGTCGCCATCACGTTTCCAGTTGCTGTGAAGCGTGCCGTAGAGCGTGTCGTGACTGCCTGTCACATGACTCAAGTCCTTGAGAACGGCCGGTTTGATCACTGCGTTCTTGAAGCCGGGCCTGGTAAGGTCAGGACGGATACCTGCCAATCCCTGGATGAACCACGAGGCGATGTTGTTGTAACAGTTGTGAATCCGGGACGCCCTGCCGTTCCAGTGCTCCCACGTGGCGGTGGCCCCCTGCTCGATCATGTGGCCCCACGACGGGAACGTCGTTTTCGAGGCGAACAAGTAGATCAGGTCGTCGCGTCCAATGCTCTGCAGGTACTGAACCATCATGTACGTACCAGACAGCCCGGTGGAGAGATGGCCCTTGTCCTTCACCTTGAGCGTATTCTCGAACCCGGCGAACACTCCCTCGCGCAACTCGTCAGGAACGACGCCTCCCGCGAGCGGCAGAATGTAGGTCATTTGAGTACCGGTACCGTACTTCTTCGCCTGCGAATCGAACTGTTTCGGGTGCGTCGCTCTGCGCCGGGCCTCGGCCCACCCCCGGAACGTCTTCGCGTCATCGGTCTTACCCAGGGCATCCGCAAGCGAGGCCGCCTGTTCAAGAGCGTAACACATGTATGCCTGGATAAACACGTCCCCGTCCTTCTTGCCGCTCCTGTCGTCACCACCTGGCGATGCCCAGTCGCCGAGATACCAGCCGCCGCAGAACTTCTGCTGCTGGTCGTCGACGGTCTTGCTCTGCGCGAGTTCAAACCACTTCTTGATGGCCGGGTAGTTGCGTTGCACCTGTGAGAGATCGCCGTAGTGGTGGTAGTGCTTGAGGGTTGCGGCCGTGAGGAATCCGCACCAGAACGGGCCGCCCCCGTGACCCGAGGCGGGGGAGGTGTACGTCAGCCCGCCGTCCGGTGTCTGCTGGTCGACCCAGTCCCGCGTCCACTTGCGGTAGAACGCGTCGGAGCGCAGCAGGCAAAGCGTGGTGTCCAATGACGAGTGCCCGTCGCCACCGTAGCCTTGACGCTCTCGTGAATGACAGTCGACCTGGTAGCCGCCGAGCATGAGGCAGCGGAGGGTGTGCTCCATCATGCCGTAGATGCCGTTGAGCGTTCTATCGGAACAGCTGAAGGTGCTCGCCTTCGGCAGGTCAGTGGCGATGAGGAATCCTCTGACGTTCTCGGGCGTGATCTCGCCCTCGGGGGCATTTGTGATCTGGATGTAGCGGCAGCTCGCGTAGTTGAAGCGGTTCTTGAACCGCTCAGTGCCGCTGCCACGACAGATGTACGTGCTCGCCTGCTTGAAGCTGTTGAGCCGGCTCCCTTTGCCCATGGCATCGCCGAATTCCATAGATACTCTGTGCCCCTCAGGGGCGCTGGGGAAAGTGATCTCGAAGGTCCCGGTCATGGCCTTTCCCATATCGACAAGCCAGGACGTGGTGGCCGTGGCGGTTCCGATGGTCGCGAGAGTGTACTCCGTGTTCTCGCCTATCTGCGTCGAGATACTGCTACCGTTGAGAATGAACTCCAACAACAGGACCTTCTTCGTCCTGTAGGCCGGGTCCCTGCCGCAGAGATCGTTGGAGACTCTGACCGTGTAGTTGCCGTCGTCCGCCAGCTTCTGCAGCTTCTCTCTGACGTCGACCTGTCGCTCCCGATTGTCGGGATCACCGTATAGAGCTTTTCGTATCTCGATCTCGACTTTCTCGCCTTCAGCCACCCGGTTCCCGGATGAGGCGGCTCGCAGTCCAAGTTGCGTTATCGTCGCCGGCGTGATCGTCTCGATGACGCGGCTGCGCTGCAGCATCTCCGCTGAGACGACTGGGGTGGCGACCGTTCCCGGCGCCGCAGGGGACCAGGCGCTGTCATCGTAGTCGGAATTCGCCCAATCGGGCTCGTCCAGCCTGGCGTCATGCACTTCGCCGCCAAAACTCCCCCACTTCCACCCGCCTGTGAAGGACATGGAACTGGGTTTTGCCCGCCAGTTTTCGTCGGTGATGATGGCCGTCGCCTTCCCGCCGGCGTCCACTATTTCGAGCTGCGCGCGCACAGACGGAGTCGTCTTCACTCCGGCTCCGCCGCGGTTCCAGGCGCTTCCCATCCAGAAACCGATCGAGTTCTTCCCCTCGTTCAGGTACTTCGCCACGTCATAGGTCAGACAGAATGTGCGCTTGTCGTACTGGCCGACGTGCGGCGCGAACTCGTCATTGCCGACTCGCGTGCCATTGATGAAGAGCTGGAAGTACCCCAGCGCATTGATGTAGATATATGCCCTTTCCGGGGCGGCGTCCAGTTTGAAGGACCGGCGCAGCCAGGGCACGGCGTTGCCCTCGTGGTTCTGCGTGATCCACTTCGCCTTCCAGTCTCTGTCGGATGTCATGTCGAAGATGGTCCAGGTGCCGGGACTGCTCCAGTCGGAAGCGTCTCCCTTCTCATTCCAGATCCGCACGGCCCAATAACACGGCACGCCGCGCCCGAGCGTCTTTCCTGCGTAAGCAACGTATTGGCTTTGGTCGGTCTCGATCCTGCCGGAGTCCCACAGATCCGCCGCCCCTTCCCGCAGCAGTGTCGGGGATGTCGCACACAGCAGACGGTACGCCTTCTGGGCCGCACCATTGTAGTTCGCCTCCATACGCCAGCTCAGCCCGGGCTTCGCCGTATCGATCCCGAGCGGGTTCACCAAGGCTTCGCAGCGGAGGTCCGTGACGGCGAAGGTATCCCCGATGGGTGCCGCGGCGGCGGCGATGCATAGCGTGATAAGTGCCCCGATTGTGGACGTGACTGAGTTCATGGTTTCTCCCGAACAGTTGCTGGCAAGCTGACAACCGGCACGGTCAAAAGGACAACCGTCAGAGCAAGTGCGCCGGTTTTCTGACTGGACATTTCGTTCCTCTTGAAATCCACGTCATGGTTTGGAAAGACTCGGACGGTCTTCCCAGGCCGTCCGGACTATACCGCCGGATCCGTGGTTTCTATAGGCACCGAAGAGACGCGGATAGTACAGCACGAACCGGCCAATATGTTACGCTGTAGGGCCCTCGACAGGAGCCTTGTCAGCCATGCTGACCCCGACTCCCATTCAGACGGCACGGGGGACGCTTCACCGGCGCGCACGAGAAAGTGTATAGCGTGCTCCAGGCAGGAACACCGGATCTGCGCAGAGAACGGCGGAGAAGGCCTGGTGAAAGGCTGGTTGGTCGGCTAGTGTGGAGCAAAGCAGAATACGAGGAGTGCTTATGACTCGGAATACCGGAGTGCTTACATGTGTGACTGCAGCCGTCCTGCTGCTGTCTGTGACTGGCTGCATGAATCATGCGGACAGGAGTCCACTGCGACAGGTGACGGAGCCGCTCGAGGCGCAAACCCGGAAGGCGGATACCGCACTGCTGGCCGTCGAGGCAGACCAGACAAGGTCGGATGCGGGAGCCGGTGGTCTTGGCGACTCGAATCTGTTACTTGGCCGTAACGTCAGTTACGCGCATTGCTCCGCCTACCGACCGGGGGCTTTCGCTCGGTACATTCTGGATGGCAACGTGGACCGTGGCTGGAAGCTGCCGGATTCAGACACGCAAGGCTGGGTAGACGCCAGCTTGGGGTTGCCAGTCGTAGTAGACAAAATCGTGGTACGGGAAGCCGGCGACTGCATTCGCACCTACGAACTGAGGATCTACGACGGTGCCCAATGGCGGCTGCTCGCCGCCGGGACGACTCTGAATGCCAGAGCTTTCTCTTTGGCACCCACGTCAGTGAGTGCGATTCGCATCGACGTCACGACCACGGGTGGCGGCGGAATCGCAGAGATTGAGGTATACGACACCACTGATGCGGAGAGCGCGTTCCCCGATGGTCCGTCGCCTGCCGTACGGAAGGCCTTCGTTCAGGGGCGCGTGGCTCTCCTGCTTGGCAGTCCCTTGGCGCTGACGCGACAGGGCACCGAGTTCATCAACCCACGGGAGCAGGCGATCCGGCCCTTGCCGGATTCAGGTCGATACCTGCCGGACGTCGTTTCGTTCCTGCTGCAGAAGACCGGCGGGAAAGGAGCTTGGGACGAAACAGCCAAGGCGCTGAAGGGAGAACGCAACGGGCAAGCAGTCAATCTGAGCATTCCGACGGAGATATTGCTGAATCGCGAGCAGGTGGTCAGGGTCTTGGTGGAGTTCGGCAACCAAGCCGGTCTGCCATGCACGGTCCATCCCGACTTCCCGCTGCTCCTGGTCTTCGGGGACCCGTTGCCGGCAACCGGAGAGACGGCAATCCGTAGAGAGGCCCGGGACCTGCTTGGTCGCGGCGAGGGTGTGCTGCGATTCGTCCGTGGCGCGACGGACGCGACGGAGGCACGTGCGATCATCAAGCCGTCCACCAAACGCATCGGAAAGACCCTCAAATGGGTCGGTGCCCGCACCGGCGACATGTCCGAGGGAACGAACAATGCCGCCTGGTTCAGCTACTTCCGTCCTAACGCGGTCCGCACCTGGTACGGGTATGCACTGTTCCGGCGCTACATCAAGATGCCGGAAGCGGAGATCGCGTCGATCGACGATTTCGAGCGATTGAAGGAGGACGTCCGGCGTGCACCGGAGGAATCCGGTCTGATTCTCTGGGACAAACTGCTGACGAGCGATCTGCACAGGTCCATGGGGCACGAGTTTGCCCTCTACCGGAAGTTTGGCGTCGAGGTCGTCAACGAGACCGGGGGAAAAGATTGGCCGGATAATTGGGCAGACAACTTCCGAAGCTGGCTGATCACCTATGTGTCAACCTACTATCTGGCAAGGAACTACGACGTCGCGGTTCACCAATACGGCAATGAGCCGGACTATTATCTGAAACAATACTCCGACGAGGTCATTGCTCTGAAACTGCAGTTGGTCGCCGACGCCATTACCTGTGCCATTGAGGATGTGAATCGCCTTCACAACAAGCAGCTGGTCCCGCACTATGCCGCTCCCGTATTGGCCTCGGATCCCTGTTCCCGCATTGCTCGCGTCATGATGCGCAATCTGCGTACCGATTACCGGGGCAGAGAACTGGGCCGCGACCTGGTGCAGTTCTACAACCGGCACCGATATGGCGATCGTGCCCGGCAGAACGTTACCGAGGTAGGCCGGGTGCAGAAGATGATGTTGGAGGAGTCGGTGACCGGGGAGGCTCTCCCGCAGATCTTCACCGAGCTCAACTACTCCACCGGTGGCAACTGGGCTCGTCCGCACATCACGGTCACGAGCGACTCGCCGGAGGTGATCCACAGCCTCGCGTCTATCTGGGGACAGATGACGGCGGCGCAGCATGTCCATGGGATCTTCCTGTTCAAGCTGAATGCCGACGCCAGTCGATGGAGCAACACCGTCTGTCAGAGGTTCTTCAGGGAGAGCGATTCCGGGCCGGCGCGGCTCAACACGGAGTGGCAGCCGGGGACGGACATCGGGTATGTCACAAAGAACGCCGAGCTCCTTCGACTCTTTGCCGAAGGATTCGCCGACGAGCGGGATCTGCTTGAGACCGAAATCCGTTGCGGGGACATGCACTACCAGGCCTACACAAGCTACAACGCCGACAATGAGACCTACTACCTCTGGACCGTCCAGGTGAACGAACTGGCCGACTACACGGTTGAGCTTGACTTGAGGGGCATCGACGTAACAGCGGGGGCGCCGGTGATCATCAAAGAGGTCAGCGCCGCCAAGTTTGGCGAAGTTATCTTCAACGGTCCGCTTCCTGCGAGCCGGAAGATCACCGTCACCCAGCCTCGAGCGTCGGTCTGGCAGGTCAGCGTTTCCAAAGCGCGAAAGGTGACGGAGCGGAACTACGGCGCCTGCGCCGATACGACGGTGAGGCAGGGCAAGCATGCGACAGAGAACGTCGGCCTGTCCCCCATGTTGCAGGTGCGGCGGCACTCGAACTCGGACAGGAACCGGGTCTCCTTCATCAGATTTGCTGTAGACGAGCCCACGAACAGCATTGACCGGGCCTTGCTGCGTTTGCACGGCAAGCGCGTCAGTGAGTACGCCTTTGACGACAGCACCACCTTCCGAGTCTATGGATTGGCCAACGACACGTGGCAGGAGCTCGAACTAACCGCCGACAATGCGCCTGCGGTCTGTCGGACCGTGTCCGCCACGAAGCGAGGAGCCGTCACGTTGTCCTCGCCGCCAGTTGGACACATGTCGTTCACCAATCAGGGCGGCTTCTCCGAGATAGACGTAACCAACTTCGTCAGGGAGCACGCGGACAACGAGTTGACCTTTCTCCTGATTCGCGAGCTGAAATGGCCCGGGGAGGACACGGATTTTGCCGGCGTGGAGCTTGTTTCCCGGGAAGGCCTCCCCAACCATGCGCCGCGACTCCAGATTCTACACCGAACGGCGGAACGCGATTGACCAATCCTCTCGTCGAGCTGGTCAAGCGGCGGCGAGCAGCGAGGCAGTATGAGAAGAAGAGAATTCATCAAGAGCGCAAGCGTGGTGGCAGCCGTCGCGCCTGCGGCACACGCAGAGGAGCAAAGCGAGAACGACCGGAAACCCAACGTTCTCCTGCTGTTCTCCGACCAGCAGCACTGGCAGGCGCTGGGCTTCATCGATCCGTTCTTCGATACGCCCAACCAGGACGCGTTCGGCAGAGACAGCGTGGTGTTCGATCGGTCGTTCTGTACCACGCCGCAGTGCTCGCCGAGCCGATCCTCACTGCTTACCGGATTCTATCCCAGCGCCACGGGCGTCCTCGGCAATGTCGGCAAAGCGGGCGGCGCGCCGCTCGACCAGCCGACGATCGCACCCGAGTTGCAGACCGCCGGGTATCGGACCGGCTATTTCGGGAAATGGCACTTGGGCGCGAAAGAGCACGCTTGCGCCGGCTGGGACCGTCACAACTTCAAGACGCACGATGCGACCGCCGAAGCGGAGGCGCTCGAATTCCTGCGTGATCCGCAGACGCGCGAGAAGCCGTTCGCACTCTTTGTCTCGATCCACAACCCGCACGACATCTACTACTTCAAGAAGCACGAGCAACCCGGTGGCGAGGTCGAACTCCCCGTTTCCTGGGAGAAGGAAACGTTCGCGGATAAGCCGCCCGTGCAAAAGCAGTTCATGGAGCATGACCAGGGCAAGGTGATTCACGGTATGCCCCGGCCCGAATGGGAGAGGTATCGCGACTGCTACCGCGCGAAGACGAAGCTCTATGACGCACATGTCGGCGCGATCTTGCGCGAGCTGAAACGGCAGGGACAGTGGCACAACACCATCGTCATTATCACATCGGACCACGGTGACATGGACGCCCAGCACCGACTGATCTTCAAGGGGCCGTTCATGTACGAGCACATGGTCCGCATCCCGCTGATGATCCGCCTGCCCGACGCGTTGGGCGGAGCCGGTCCGAAGAGGGTAAGGGACGCCGATGTTGTGAATGTCGATCTCGTGCCGACGATCCGTGAGTTGTGCGGACTGCCGGCAAAGGCGTCGCACGGCCGGTCGCTGGTTCCGCTGTTGACCGGCGTCGGGGACTACCAGGCCAGGGAGTTCGTGATCGGCGAGTACTACAGCAAGCAGCGCTGGGTGAACCCGATCCGCATGATTCGTACGGAACGCTACAAGCTGAACCGTCACATCCGTTGGGGCGACGAGTTGTACGATCTGGAGACGGACCCGGATGAGCTCATGAACCTTGCCGACGATCCGCGATGCGCCGAGATCAAGCGCAGTTTGGGAGACCGGCTCGACAAGTGGATCAAGGACCACGACGATCCCTTCTATTCACTCAACGTCACGTCGCGGTCGGGGGAGAAGCAGGTTGGCGGATCTCGTCAATACTGATTCCCGTGCTCAACCGGCCCTGAAGCGAAATGCAAGATGTGACGCAAACAGACCACCCGGCCCACTGCTTTCATGATGAGTACCAAGTTCACCGGCCTGCAGTGCGCAAAGCTCGGAGCCAATCGCTG